>OGEQ01000216.1_pt1 | contig 63883 bp, 38 predicted proteins | sample 1570731 | NCBI WGS metagenome assembly OGEQ01 (sample SAMEA2582132, study PRJEB24529) | metagenome | biome: Human gut stool | place: China | collected 2011
TAACGTCGTCTACGATACCGATAGTGAAGTGGTTCTTCGGCATCGGCATAGCCAGATTCTTGAATACGGCGATGATCTGGGCAGGAGTAGTGTCTTTAGAACCCAGACCGTAACGACCGCCTACGATAACCGGAGCATTTTCTGTGCCATAGAAGCAGTCTTTAACATCCAGATACAGAGGTTCGCCGTTAGCACCCGGTTCTTTTGTACGATCGAGTACTGCGATTGTTTTGGCAGTCTTAGGTACGGCAGCCATGAAATGTTTGGCAGAGAACGGACGGTACAGGTGAACTGCAACCAAACCTACTTTCTCGCCCTGGCTGGTCAGGTAGTCGATAGCTTCGCGGGCAGCTTCGGTTACAGAACCCATGGCGATGATTACGCGTTCTGCATCTTCGGCTCCGTAGTAGTCGAACAAACCGTATTTGCGTCCTGTGATCTTGGAAATCTCGTTCATGTATTCCTCAACGATGGCAGGAACAGCGTCATAGTAGTTGTTGCATGATTCGCGGTGCTGGAAGAAGTGGTCAGGGTTTTCGGCCATACCACGGGCAACCGGATTCATCGGGTTCAGCGCACGGGCACGGAATTCAGCAAGAGCTTCCTGGTCAACCAGCGGAGCGAGGTCCTCGTTTTCCAGCATTTCGATCTTCTGGATTTCGTGAGAAGTACGGAAACCGTCGAAGAAGTTCATGAAAGGAACGCGGGCTTTGATTGTGGCAAGGTGTGCAACACCGGCCAAGTCCATCACTTCCTGTACAGAGCCTTCAGCCAACATGGCGAAACCTGTCTGGCGTGCAGACATTACGTCCTGATGGTCACCGAAGATACACAGTGCGTGAGAAGCCAGTGTACGGGCCGATACGTGGAATACGCAAGGCAGGAACTCACCGGCAATCTTATACATGTTCGGGATCATCAAAAGAAGACCCTGAGAAGCAGTGTAAGTAGTAGTCAGTGCACCGGCCTGAAGAGAACCGTGAACAGCACCTGCCGCACCACCTTCAGATTGCATTTCCTGTACCAATACTGTTTCGCCGAAGATGTTCTTACGTCCTGCGGCAGCCCATTCGTCTACGTATTCAGCCATCGTAGAAGAAGGAGTGATGGGGTAAATAGCAGCTACTTCTGAAAACATATACGAGATATGCGCAGCAGCCTGGTTACCATCACATGTGATGAATTTCTTCTGTTTAGTCATAACTAAAAATAATATTTAAGTAAGTAATTTATTTGTTTATTTCAAAAACGGTATGGAAAGCGGATACTTCCATGTTTTTCCGTTCAGTCCTTTGATGCCTCCGATGATGGGGAACACAAAAAAAACAGCTGATAAAAGGATAATAGGTAATGCCCTTAGCGTAAAGAAAGAACCGCTTAACAGTCCTAAAGGAGAACTCAACGAGCCGATAAGGGCTCCAAAAAGGTTTCCCGCAAGGGTAATTCCTACTATTATCATGTAAATGGCCCAACTGATCAGCCAGTTGATGATGTATCTTCCTTGTATGGCGATGGCTTCCGATTTATCTCTGCCGATGATCCATGCGACGATAGAAACAATCCATCCCCATGTCGGTATCAGGAGCAGAAGGTTTATCAACCCCAGATAACTGCTGTCCGAAATGCCAAATGTATCTTTACGGGATTCACCATTCAGTATCTTTTGTTTTTCCTGTTCGAACTCCTCGTCGGTCAATGCGCCTGATTGGCGCAACCGGTTTAATTCTTCCAATTTCTTGTAATCCATAATCTGTCCTTGTTTTAGTTGCCAGAAGCTGAGACTTTAAAAAACGGTATGGAAAGCGGATACTTCCATGTTTTTCCGTTCAGCCCTTTGATGCCTCCGATGATAGGGAACAGCAGACACAGGAAACAGCCTATTCCGAGTATCAGGAGAAGCAGAATTCCGGCTCCTCCGCCGAAAAGACTTGATGCGACAGCTGTTGGTGAAAGTGTATCGGTATAGTCTGCACTTTCCAAGGATACTATGCCGCTGAACATGAATATGATGAAGAGTACCGTCAGCACGATGCCGTACAGAAACCAGCTGATGTACCAGTTCAGGATGTATTTACCTTGGCGGTTGACGGGTGCGGAACTTTCTTTGCCCATGATCCAAAGTACAATGGGGGCAATCCAGCCTACATACGGTATGAACATGGCGAAGTTCATCAGTGCCAGATAAGTATTTTCCGTCAGTCCCATGGGGAGTACGGTTGTGGGTTTACCCGTATCTTCTTCATCCAATATCTTTTTCTTTTCTTTTTCAAATTCTTCATCGTTCAACGCTCCGCTGTCGTGGAGGCGTTTCAGTTGTTCAAGCTTTTCGTAATCCATAATGATTGAGATTAGATGTTAATATAAAAAACCGAACATCCAGAGAGGTATCTGGTTGCCACGGCCAATTTCGGCCTTATGCAAAGCATACGTCACTCCGGGGTTGTTCTTGATCTTCGCCCCTTCGCAGCATATCTTGAAAGGCATCACTTCGTCTACCATGAACGAGGTGTTTTTGTCACCTTTGTGCACTTTATGGTCTTTCCACATCGTGTTTACAAAGAAAGTGTCCAGCACATCTTGTTCTTCCACCTTTACAGGGTAGATGGAATACATCAGATTGGGGTTGTGCAGCATAATCTTCGATGGTTTCTTGGGGAATTCTTCCCCTTTGGGATAGACCAGGTTGATCAGTCGTGCGTCGGCCAGATATTTGATGTAATTCATCACCGTGGCGCGTGATGTTTGTATGTCGCTTGCCAATTGGCTTACGTTTGGGGCCTTCGGCCCGTCTACAGCCAACAAATATAATAATTTTTTTATTTTTGAGAGATATTTTAGCTCAATTTGTTTAATAAGCAGGATATCTACTTCTACCATCATGTTCATGGTTTTGAGCAGATTCTCCGAGAAATTGCGTTTCTCAAGGAAGAAGGGGTAGAAACCGTGGTGGAGGTAGTCTTGAAAATAATCCAACGGGCGGACCTTTGAAAGTACTCCCTTGGCTATCTGTTCGTGGCTGCTTAATATCTCTTCGAGTGTATAATGGCGGAATTTCATGCCTGTTTGCAGGTTCAGAAATTCGCGGAACGAAAAGCCCCGGAGGTTATAGCTCTTCACAATGTCGCGCAACTCCAGATTCTCTTCTTTGAGGCGCATGACGGATGAACCGGTGAATACAATTTTCAGATTGGGGAAACGGTCGTAGCACATACGCAATTCGCGGCTCCAGTCGGGATGCTTGAATACTTGGTCGATCAGCAATACCTTTCCGCCCCGTTTCTGGAATTCATTGGCGAAGTCGACGATACTGTGTCCGGAGAAATAGAAATTGTTCATGTTGATAAAGAGACATGAACGGTCGGTTCCGAATTTCTCTTTGGCGTATTGAAGCAGGAAAGTGGTTTTTCCCACGCCACGTGTTCCTTTGATACCAATCAGTCGGTCACTCCAGTTTATTTCGTCCATCAAGTCGCGGCGGACCGGGGCATTGGTGTGCTCAACAAGGTAGGCATGTGTGCGGTAGAATGTTTCCATCTCTTTTCTTGGGTTTTTCGGGGGGCAAATATAAGCCTTTTTTTAGAAATTGCAAAGTAGAGATAGCAAAATTGTAGTTTCGTTTAGCAAGTTTATCTTTTGCTTCATTTTGTCAAAACGGTATTCCTGATAGGTGGTAGAGGCGTTATTTCGGGTCAACGGCAAGCTGCTTCTGAAAAAACGCAGCCAGTTCAATCGGGCAATTATGCTTTTGCTTGTCTACTTCAGTGTTTGCTTGCAAATATAAATATAGTTTTTCATTTTCGGTAGTTTATGCCGGTATTTCTTTGAAAAAGGGTTTCTTTTGTTAGTTTGAAATGCTTCGCCGGGAGAGAGGAAATAGAGTCGGGGAAGGGGAGAAGAGCCTTGGTTTGCGGATAATCCTCTTTTCACCACAGATTACACAGATTATCACAGAATAAGAATATTGATGGTCAATAACTTAAAATTCACTCTATGTTACTCTGTGTCCTCTGTGTCCTCTGTGGTGAATTCCGACACACCCTCCGGGGATAGCAGAGCCTTTGCCCGGGGGTAAGTGAGGCTTTGCCCGGCAGAAAGTGACGGTTTACCCGGCTTTATGTGCGTTTTTGTGCATATATTTGCGGGAAACTTATCGGTTTTTCGGCCGGTTGCCTCTTTGTATCCCAAAGGCTTGTAAGTGAAAAACCGGAAATGGAAACAAAAGGACAGTAGACCATCCGTTTGACAAGATTAATGGCACTTCCTGTTTTTTAATGATTGATTGTAATGACAAACCTTCTTTACCTGTTTAATCCGGATCAGGATCTGGCTCTCGCCAGTGGTGAGACCAATTATATGGCGCCTGCTTCTGCCCGCAAGATGGCAGAAGAGTTGGCGCTGCTCCCGATATGGTTTGCGGACGGGGAGTGCAGTGTGCTTGCTCCGTCTGCTTATAACCAGCCTTTTCTGGAAGAGATGCTCCGGCTTTTTCCACTTCCTGTTTCCTTAAGGACTCAGGCAGAGGATTTTTCTGACGTTCGTTCGGTAATTCCCTGGGGATGGAATCCGGCACTCCGGAAGCGTTTGCTTTCGTTGGGGATATCCGATGCTGTTCTTCCTTCGGTGGGCGAGATGGAGCGGTTGCGCAACCTCTCCCATCGGTCGCAGGCTGTGAAGCTGTTGCCACATCTGCAAGTGGATGAAAGGTTTTGCGGAGAGTCTTTCTACCTGACGACTTTGTCCGATTGCCGTACATTTATAGAGGATCGGGAATGCTGTCTGCTCAAAGCGCCCTTGTCCGGAAGCGGTAAGGGACTGAACTGGTGTAAGGGAGAGTTCACTCCTCTTATAGAGCGCTGGTGTGCCCGGGTCATAGACCGGGAGGGAGGCGTTGTTGGCGAACCTGTATATAATAAGGTGGAAGATTTTGCGATGGAGTTCTGCTCCGATGGGGAGGGGAAGGTTCGTTTTGCCGGATATTCTTTGTTTCACACCAATGCCGGTGGAGCTTATGAAGGCAACTGTCTGCTGTCCGACGCGGAGATCGAACGGCGATTGTCGGCTTACGTGCCTGTGGATGCTTTGTTCCGGATTCAAAAGGAGTTGGAAAAAGAGTTGTCCGCCTCTTTAGGGAATGAATATGCCGGTTATCTGGGGGTGGATATGATGATTTGCCGGTCCGGGGCTCTTCCGGCGTTTCGCATCCATCCTTGTGTGGAAATCAATTTGCGCATGAATATGGGGCTTGTGTCCCGCCTGATATACGACCGTTATGTACAATCCGGGGCTTCGGGGGTGTTTCGTGTCTCTTATTATCCATCCGACGGGCAGGCATTGCAGGAACACAATGCGATGAAGACCGGGCACCCGCTGCATACGGAAGACGGCAGGGTGGTGAAGGGGTATCTGCCATTGGTCCCCGTCCTGAAGACGAGCCGTTACCGGGCATATATCCTTGTGGAGGACTGAGACGTGTTATCTGCATGCCTCACTTTCATTTCCGCAGCGGTCCACTGCCGTGACGGCAAAATACTTCCGGGCCATCCACGGACGGATGGGAGCATAGGTGTAGTGCGTGTCCCGCAGGTTTTGTACGAGAATGTTTTCCGGGTTCGTAATGTCCACCGGATAGGTGTCCGAAGCGTAAATTATGTACATCGGTGCATTCTGCCTGTCATTATCCGTGGCAGCTTTCCAGCTGAGCCGGGTATATCCGTCGCCGGTGGAAACTACACTTAGCTCCGACGGTGCGGTAGGAGCCGCGTTGTCGATCCACGGCATGGGCGGTTGCAGTGCCGGATATTGATAGAACTGCTCCCGGAGGATGTCGTATACTTCCTGGGTATTGTCCATCAGGTACTTTACCCGATAATGCGCTTCGCCTGCCAAGTGGTTGGCGCGGATGAAATGTATCTGGCGTTCCACTTCTTCGGAGGTCCAGTTACCCTCGTCGGGATGAAGAAAGTAGATTCCCAGTCCGGGCACGATGTGGCGTCCGTTGCTTTGCTCCTGCCAGTCGAGCGCAAAGGGGTAGAAGCCGTTGCCGCGGAAATACATCATCGGGTAGATCTGGTCTTGAATGCCTTCGCCCAGCCATCCCTGCGGATCCTGGTAGACGGTGAAAAAAGCATTCCAGCCTTTGGAGGAGTATCGTGACGTGTCGCGGTATTTCCCTACCGGACAGGTGCTCACCTTCACCCAGGGCTTCATGGCTTTCACTCCGTTATAGATGTAACGCACAATGTCCGTCAGGTTGTCACGGCGCCATTGTGCCAGCGAACGTCCTTTACCGTAGCGGCGGAAGTCGTAACTGTCCGGGAAGCGGGGCGCGTTTTCGGGATAGCGGAGGTAGTCGAAGTGAACTCCGTCCACGTCGTAGCGGCTGACCACTTCACGTACCAACTTCATCAGATACTCTTTGGTGGCGGGATGTCCGGGGTTGAGGAAATATTCGTTTTTATAAGGCACGCAGATGTCCCGCTGGCGTTTGGTTACCGATTGTTTGCCGAGTGAGGCTACGTGTCTCTTGCCTCCAAGTGGGATGGTCACCATCCAGGCATGACACTCCATACCCCGTTTGTGGCACTCTTCGATGGCGAAGGCCAAAGGGTCGTATCCGGGATCGCCGCCGACCTTGCCGGTCAGTATGGAGTTAAAAGGTTCAATGTCCGAACGGTAGAGTACATCTCCACGGGTACGTGTCTGGAAAAGGACTGTATTGAAGTTGGCTTCTTTCAGGCGGTCGAGGATGTCGATCAGCTCCTCCTTCTGCCGCCGGATGCCTGCGGGAGTGGTTGCTTTGGTGCGTGGCCAGTCCAGTCCGTAGACGGCAGTGATCCAGGCAGCCCGTACCTCGTGTTTCGGGGAGGTCTGCGCATGGAGCGGAAGTAAGGAGAGGAGAAAAAGAAAGAGGAGGGACGTTCCTCTTCCGGCTCTCTTTTTCACTGAGAAAGAGTCGTTATGGCTTTTATAGATGGTATTCATAAATATAATGGTTTTGATGTTCACCACAGATTACACGGATTAACACAGATTGATAATTTATTTCATTGAGAATCCGGTTAAAGAATCCGTATCAATCCGTATCAATTCGTATTAATCTGTGTTAATCCGTGTAATCTGTGGTGAAACGTCTTCTAAACTGCCTTCCGTGGCGAACAGAAGTCCGCAAAGTTAGCAAAACCCTTTGTAAAGTTGTGTAGTTTCCACAGATTATGTTACATTTGCGCTGATTAACAATTCAACACGCCATGATTACATTTACAATTTGCCTGCTGGCATTGGTTGCAGGTTACTTCATTTACGGACGATTGGTGGAGCGTGTCTTTGGCCCCGACGACCGAAAGACCCCGGCACTGACACATGCCGACGGAGTGGATTATATCCCTCTCCCCACCTGGAAGATTTTTATGATTCAATTTCTGAATATAGCCGGTCTCGGCCCCATCTTCGGAGCTATTATGGGCGCAAAGTTCGGTACGGCTTCTTACCTGTGGATTGTGCTGGGAAGCATCTTTGCCGGTGCCACGCACGACTACTTTGCCGGTATGCTTTCACTTCGCAACGGAGGTGAGAGCTTACCCGAAATTGTCGGCCGCTACCTGGGGCTGACCACCAAGCAGGTGATGCGCGGCTTCACCGTCATCCTGATGATTCTGGTAGGTGCCGTCTTTGTGGCAGGTCCGGCCGGACTGCTGGCAAAGCTCACTCCCGACAGCCTCGATACCACCTTCTGGATCATTGTCGTATTCATCTATTATATTCTCGCCACATTGCTGCCGGTCGATAAAATCATCGGAAAGATATATCCCCTGTTTGCCGTAGCTTTGCTGTTTATGGCAGTGGGCATCCTTGTGATGCTCTATGTCCATCATCCGGCGCTCCCCGAGTTGTGGGACGGATTGCAGAATACCCATCCGGATGCAGCCGCATTGCCTATCTTTCCAATCATGTTTGTCAGTATCGCCTGTGGGGCCATCTCCGGATTTCATGCTACACAAAGCCCGTTGATGGCCCGTTGCATGACTTCCGAGCGTCATGGCCGTCCCGTATTCTACGGTGCCATGATTACCGAGGGAATCGTCGCCTTGATCTGGGCCGCTGCCGCCACTTATTTTTATCGTGAGCATGGTATGGAGGAAAACAACGCTTCTGTCATTGTGGATGCCATCACGAAAGGGTGGCTCGGCGCAGTGGGTGGCGTGCTTGCCATTCTGGGAGTGATTGCTGCCCCTATTACGTCGGGCGACACCGCGTTTCGTTCGGCACGTCTGATTGTTGCCGATTTCCTGAAACTGGAACAAAAAAGCATTCGCCGCCGTTTGTATATTTGTGTCCCGATGTTTATTGCCGCCATCGGGCTGCTGCTTTATAGTTTGCGTGATAAGGACGGATTCGACATGATCTGGCGCTACTTTGCCTGGGCCAACCAGACCTTGTCGGTATTTACCCTCTGGGCCATTACGGTCTATCTGGCGTGTGCCCGTAAGATGTATGGATTGACGCTGGTTCCGGCCCTGTTCATGACAGCTGTCTGCTCCACTTATATTTGCATTGCTCCCGAAGGATTGGGATTGTCACACGCCGTTTCGTATGCGATAGGAGGTATTTGCACGCTGGGGGCGGCCGTTTGGTTTGCTGTTTGGAAAAATAGATTTAACTCGAATCAGGAGTTAAAGAAGTTATTACATAATTAACACTCGTATGAAGAAAGTAAAGAAATCAACCTGGGTTACTGTCGCCCTACTGATCTACGTGTCTGTGACAGCAGCTTATCTGCTGCCTCGCAATAATGAAGTAAGCGATACAGAGAAGTATCTCACCCTGGCTGCTTCGTATGTCATTGTTCTCGTTCTTTGGCTGGTGCTGAGGAAAAAGGAACAGATGCAGCAACGCCGCCGGGAGGAAGAACATATGAACAACCTGAAAAAATAGAAATGTTATGAAGAAATTAATGTGGATGGTATGTCTGCTTGTTGTTTCAGTGACGGCACAGGCACAGTTTGAGAAAGGAAAGTGGATTGTGAATCCCTCGGTGACGGGGCTGGGACTCTCTTACAGCAAGTCCGAGAAAACACAGTTCGGATTGCAGGCGCAAGGCGGAGCCTTTCTGGTGGACAATGTGGCGTTGATGGTTACAGCCGGTGCCAACTGGAGCAAACCTGAGGATAAATACACGCTGGGTGTCGGAGGAAGATATTACTTTGATAAGTGTGGCATTTATTTAGGTGCCGGATTGAAGATGAACCGCTATAACTGGAAGGTGGGAGACACCACCGACTTTGCGCTTGGTGCAGAGGCCGGTTATGCTTTTTTCCTGACACGGACAGTGACCATAGAGCCGGCTGTTTACTATGATTTGAGTTTTAAGGACAGCGATTGGTCGAAGTTCGGACTGAAAGTCGGCTTCGGCTTCTACTTCTGATTTTTCCTTTAAAAGGAACTCACCACAGAGGGCACAGAGTAACACAGGGTGAATTTTAAGTCATTGATTATCCATATTGATAATCTGTGTATTCTGTGGTGAAAAGACTTTTGACAGCCCCTTTGTGGTGAGTTCCCGATAAAATTGATTAGAGAACCCTTACTTGTTTTACAAGTGGTTCAGTTTCTCCTGCAGAAATTGTCCCGTATAACTTGCCGCACAGGCAGCCACCTCTTCCGGTGTCCCGACTGCCACAATATTACCGCCTTTGTCTCCGCCCTCCGGTCCGAGGTCTATCACGTAATCGGCACATTTTATGACATCCATGTTGTGCTCGATGATCACGATGGAGTGTCCGCGACGGATCAGCGCATCAAATGCGTCGAGCAGCTTGCGTATATCGTGGAAGTGCAGTCCGGTGGTCGGTTCGTCGAAGATGAACAAAGTCGGGTCCGCTTTCTCCTGACTCAGGTAATAAGCCAGTTTCACGCGTTGGTTCTCTCCTCCCGAGAGGGTGGACGATGATTGTCCCAGCTTGATATATCCCAAACCGACATCCTGCAGGGGGATCAGCTTCTTTACGATCTTCTTTTGCCCGTGTTCCGTAAAGAACTCGATGGCTTGGTTGACCGTCATCTCCAGTACGTCATAAATGTTTTTATCTTGGAACTTCACTTCCAGCGTATCGGCTTTGAAGCGTTTGCCGTGGCATGATTCACACTCCAGCACCAGGTCGGCCATGAACTGCATCTCCACTGTGATGGTTCCGTCGCCTTTGCACTCTTCGCAGCGTCCGCCCTCGTTGTTAAAGCTGAAATAGCCTGCCGTATAGCCCATCTGCTTGGCCAGTGGCTGATCTGCCCAGAGCTTACGGATTTCGTCGTATGCTTTGATGTAGGTTACCGGGTTCGAACGGGAGGACTTACCGATGGGGTTCTGATCGACAAACTCCACGTTGCGCAGGTTGCGCAGGTCGCCTCCGATGGATGCAAACTCACCCGGGCGTTCAGTGCATTCGTCCAGTTCACGCTTCAGCGCCCGGTAGAAGATGTCACGTACCAGTGTGCTCTTTCCCGATCCGCTGACTCCTGTTACGACGGTCATCACATTGAGCGGGAAGCGTACGTCTACTCCTTTCAGGTTGTTTTCGCGGGCACCTTTTATCTCGATATAGTTGTTCCATGGGCGGCGGTGTTCCGGTACGGGAATGTTTTCCTCGCCCAGCAGGTATTTCACAGTGTAACTGTTGCTGTCTTTCTGTAAATCTTTCATATCCCCCTGATAGACTACCTGTCCGCCCAGCCGGCCGGCATTCGGGCCGATGTCGATGATGTAGTCCGCTGCACGTATGATCTCTTCGTCATGTTCCACCACCACTACCGTATTGCCCAACTGTTGGAGTTGGCGGAGTACGTGGATCAAGCGGTCCGTATCCCGGCTGTGAAGCCCGATACTGGGTTCGTCGAGGATGTAGAGACTGCCCACCAGACTGCTTCCCAGCGAAGTGGCCAGGTTGATGCGCTGGCTTTCGCCGCCCGAGAGCGAATTACTGAGCCGGTTCAGGGTGAGATACCCCAATCCCACATCGATCAGGAAACGGATGCGGCTGTTGATCTCTGTCAGGATGCGGCGTGCCACGGCTTGGTCGTGTTCGTTCAGTTCAAGCGAATCGAAGAACTTCTGCAATTCGGTGATGGGCAGGTCCACCAGTTCCGAGATGTTTTTGCCACCTACGCGCACGTATCCCGCTTCGGGTTTCAGGCGGGTACCGTGGCATTTCGGACAAAGCGTCTTTCCACGATAGCGTGCCAGCATCACACGATATTGAATCTTGTACTGGTTCTCTTCAAGCATCTTGAAAAAGTCGTTGATGCCGTGGAAATATTGGTTTCCTTCCCACAACACCCGGCGCTGTTCATCGGTCAGCTCGTAGTAAGGGGTGAAAATAGGGAAGTTGAATTTTTCTGCATTGTGAATCAGTTCTTCGCGCCATTCACCCATCTTCTCGCCCCGCCAGCAGACGATGGCTCCGTCGTAGACCGACAACGAACGGTTGGGCACTACCAGATGTTCGTCGATGCCGATCACCTTGCCGAATCCTTCGCATACCGGACAGGCACCGATCGGTGAGTTGAACGAAAACATCTGGTCGTTCGGTTCTTCAAATATGATACCGTCGGCCTCGAACTTGGTGCTGAAGGTGTGAAGCCGGGTTGATCCGTCTGGTTGATAAAAGCGAAGCATACACATGCCATTGCCTTCGTACATGGCTGTTTCGGCCGAGTCGGTCAGGCGGCTGACGGCATCCTTGGTTGTTGCCACCGTCATTCGGTCGACGAGAAGGTAGACTACGTCGTCTTTGCCGGCAGCGTATTCGTCGATACGCACCATCTCACCGTTCACTTCAAGACGGTTGAAACCTTGTTTCTGGTCGATCTCCAATTGCTGTTCAAGTGTGCGTCCGTCGTGCAGGAAAATCTGCGTCAACACCGTGTAGCGGGTTCCTTCGGGATATGAGAGCATGCAGTTTACAATGTCCTCGATGGAGTGTTTTTTCACTTCTTCACCGCTGACAGGGCTGTAGGTTTTGCCCACACGGGCATAAAGCAGGCGCAGGTACTCGTAGATTTCGGTCGAAGTACCCACCGTGGAGCGCGGGTTGCGGCTGTTTACCTTCTGTTCGATGGCGATGGCAGGCGGAATCCCTTTGATAAAGTCACATTCCGGTTTGCTCATTCGGCCCAGGAACTGGCGGGCATAACTGCTGAGGCTTTCTACATAGCGGCGCTGTCCCTCGGCATAGAGGGTGTCGAAAGCAAGCGATGATTTTCCGGAACCGGAAAGGCCGGTTATCACCACCAGTTTATTGCGGGGAATGTTTACGTCAATATTCTTCAGATTGTTGACTCTGGCCCCCTTTATGGAGATGTATTTACTGTCAGTCATAAGCGTTTTCGTTACTTGGACTGCAAAGATAACGAGTCGGAAACGTTTAACCTAACAGAGAAAGGAACTTTTATCTTAAAAACACCTTGCGAATAGTGAATTGCTCGCTTAGCCGTTGCAAATGAGGAGCAAAATTGTATCTTTGCACCACATTTTTATGAAACCGATTATGAACCTGAGAAAATTGATTCTTCTTTTAGCTCTCTTCCTTGCAACAGGAGTGGGGGCACAAATCCAACAACAAAGCCCTTATCCGAAGAGAGAATTCCGCGGAGCGTGGATACAGGCAGTGAATGGTCAGTTCCGTGGCATACCTACCGAGAAGCTGAAACAGACACTCATTGATCAGCTCAACTCTTTGCAGGGAGCAGGTATCAATGCAATCATATTTCAGGTGCGCCCCGAAGCGGATGCTTTGTATGCTTCGCAATTGGAGCCGTGGAGCCGTTTCCTGACCGGTGTGCAGGGACAGGCACCTTCGCCTTATTGGGACCCGATGCAGTTTATGATTGACGAATGCCATAAACGGGGAATGGAGTTCCATGCGTGGATCAACCCTTATCGGGTAAAGACATCGCTCAAGAGTGAACTGGCAGCCAATCACCTGTACAATATCCATCCTGAATGGTTTGTCACCTACAATAATCAATTGTATTTTGATCCGGCATTGCCCGAGAGCCGCCGTCACATCTGTATGGTGGTGGCAGACATTGTTTCGCGTTACGATGTGGATGCCATCCATATGGACGACTACTTTTATCCTTATCCGGCAAAGGGTGTCGACTTCCCCGATGATGCGAGCTTTGCCCGTTACGGCGGAGGATTCACCAACCGTGCCGACTGGCGCCGAAGCAACGTGAACATACTGATCCAGAAGATTCATGAAACCATCCGTGGCTTGAAACCCTGGGTGAAATTCGGTATCAGTCCGTTCGGTATTTACCGTAACGAGAAGAACGATCCGTTGGGTAGTAAAACAAATGGTTTGCAGAATTACGATGACCTGTATGCCGATGTATTGCTCTGGGCGCGTAATGGCTGGGTGGATTATAACATCCCGCAGATATACTGGCAGATAGGTCACCCCGCTGCCGACTATGAAACCCTGGTGAAGTGGTGGGCAAAGAATACGGAGAACCGTCCTTTGTTCATCGGCCAATCCGTAATGAATACGGTTCAGAATGCCGATCCGAAAAATCCGTCTATCAATCAGTTGCCTCGCAAGATGGCTCTGGAAAGAGCTTATCAGACTATCGGCGGAAGTTGCCAATGGCCGGCAAGCGCTGTGGTGGAAAATGCCGGGAAGTATCGGGACGCACTTGTGCAAGAGTATCATAAGTATCCTGCTCTGGTTCCTGTCTTCGATTTTATGGACGATAAGGCTCCGGGCAAGGTGCGTAAAGTGAAAAAAGTGTGGACGGAAGATGGCTATATGCTTTTCTGGACTGCTCCGAAAGCAAAAGACGAGATGGACCGTGCCGTGCAATATGTGGTTTACCGTTTTGATGGAAAAGAGAAAGTGAACATTGATGACGCTTCGCATATCGTTGCCATTACCCGAAACAATTTCTATAAACTTCCCTACGATGACGGAAAGACCAAATACCGTTATGTTGTGACAGCACTCGACCGCTTGCACAATGAATCGAAATCGGTAAGTAAGAAGGTGAAATTATAAAGTAGTTCACCACAGAGTAACACAGAGCTTTTTTAGACATAAGAACAAAAGAACAGGCTATTCTTTATTTGTTCTTATGTTCTTTTGTCTGAAAACTCTGTGGTTCATCAATGTGTCATCCTGTGGTTCATCAATCCTCTCCTAATATAATATCAGTCCTGCTATTCCGCAGGCAATAATCATCAGAATCGGGTTGGCATTGTACTTTTTCGTTCCGATAAAGGCCACTAAGAAGATGATAATGCTGATTACAAATGTATAAGTATCCCCTGTCGGTGAACCGAAATTCTCCGTATTCATCAAGACCAGTGCTGCCGACGCCAGCAGTCCTACTACGGCAGGTCGGAGTCCGCTGAAAACAGCTTCTACGGCAGGATGTTTTTGGTATTTCAGAAAAAACTTACTGATGGTGAGCATCAGGATAAAAGAGGGGAGCACTACTGCAAACGTGGCGATGACAGATCCCCAGACACTGCCCGTAGCCGTAAAACCCACATAAGTGGCGGCATTGATACCAATAGGTCCGGGAGTGGATTGACTGATGGCTACAATGTCGGTAAACTCCTGAGTACTAACCCAGTCATAGCGTGTCACGACTTCACCCTGAATCATCGAGAGCATGGCATATCCGCCTCCGAAGCCAAATAGTCCGATCTTGAAGAATGTATAAAAGAGTTGCAGGTAGATCATAATGTTTAAATGTCAAAGTGGATGATTAGCGATGTGACTGTTTCCATTTTCCCCAGCAAAAGCCGCCTACGCCTGCCGCGATAATAATCCAGATAGGAGAGAAGCCCAGTAACCAGATAAGCAGGGCAGAAACAACCGGAATCCAGATTGTATACCGGTTGACTTTGGCAGATTTCGCCATACTGAAAGTGGGTGCCGCAATCAGTGCGACCACTGCCGGGCGGATACCTTTGAAGATACGTTCTACGATGGGGTTATCTTTGAAGTTATGGAAAAACATGGCAATGGCCAGTATGATGATAAACGACGGGAGCACCGTTCCAAGGGCAGTTACAAGGCTTCCGCGTATACCGCGCAGTTTATATCCGATAAAGATGGAAATGTTTACCGCCAGGATGCCCGGTGCCGACTGGGATATGGCAAGCAGATCAACGAAGTCATCCTTGGAAATCCAGTTCCGTTTGGTTACGATTTCGTTTTCTATCAGAGGTACCATGGCATAGCCGCCTCCGATAGTAAAGGCACCAATCTTGAAAAAGATGCCGAACGCTTCAAGATAAATATTCATTTGATATGTTACTCTTATTCTCTTTTCTCTTACTCTTGTGGGTCTTCTTCCTTATCCTCTTTGCCGCCCTCTTTAGAGTACTTGCTGGGACTCACATTGAAATGTTTCTTAAATACTTCACGGAAATACTTGACGTCACTGAATCCCGTCATCTCGGATATTTCGGTGATGGAGTGTTGTCCGGTCTTTAATAATGTTGCAGCCCGTTTCAGGCGGATCAGTCTGATATAATCTCCGGGAGCCTGATCGGTCAATGCCTTTAGCTTATTATAGAAGCTCGTGCGGCTCATATTCAAAAGGTTGCAGAGTACATCTACATTGAAGGCAGGATTGTCTATGTTTTCTTCGACACTCTTCTTGACCGTAGCAATGAATTTCCAGTCGAGATCTGTTGCACAATTGGGAGAGGCCTCTTCCTCTTCGCTGACTTCAAGGTTGGCATATTTGCTTTTCAGCAGTGCGCGGTTTGTCAGCAAGTTGGCAACGGTTGCTTTCAGAATGCCGATGTTGAATGGCTTGACTATGTATTCGTCTGCTCCTATTTTCAGTCCTTCCAGGATATTCTTCTCATCATTCAGCGCCGTAAGCAGGATGATGGGAATGTGTGACGTTTCAATGTCATTTTTTATGGCGGCGCAAAGTTCGTCTCCCCGCATTTCCGGCATCATGATATCCGAAATGATCAATTCCGGCATATACTCTTTTACGATAGTCAGTGCCTCTTTGCCATTGGAACAAGTTTGGATGGTGTAATTATCCGATAACGTGTGGGTGAGGTAATTACGCAATTCATCATTGTCTTCAACGATCAGTAAACGTTGCAGGTTCTGGTCATGCTGTTTTTTCGCCTTTTCGTAAATATCGGCGGGAGAAACAGGAGGTACTTGCTCCGTGCTGAGTTCGCGTGCGCGGGTAGCCAGATGTGCTTTATGGAAATGCTTGTTATCCTTCGGGAAAGTCACTTTGATAGACGAACCCTGATGTTCTACACTGTTAAGGTTGATTTTTCCTTTGTGCAGATGAACCAGTTTCCATACAAGCATCAGCCCGATGCCGCTTCCGGTCACTTTGGAGTTGATTGCGTTGCTTCCCCGGAAATGTATCTTGAATAGCTTCTTTTGTTCATTGGCAGGGATTCCGATACCAGTATCATTCACCTCAACGCTCCACGTATCGTTCGTTTCGGAAGCGTAAATGTGTACGCTGCCGTTTTCGGGAGTATATTTCAAGGCATTCGAGATGATGTTTTTCAGGATTGAATCCATCTTTTCTTTGTCGATCCATACATTCAGGTAACGGAAATTGCTTTCATAAGTGAAGTTGATGTGTTTCACGGCAGCGTATGGACGGAACGCATTGAAGGTTTCCGTCAGGTAAGTATTCAGTTCATATTCCGAAATATAAAGTTCCGACGAGTATACGTCTGCCCGTTCAAAGTTGATAAGGTTAGTGGTGAGGCGCAACAGTGCATTCACGTTTCGTAAAGCCGTGTTCATGTTGCTGATACCGTCTTTGGTCAATGCTTCCCGTTCGCGTATCTCTTCGAGCGGAGCTTTGATCAGTGTCAGCGGAGTACGGATGTCATGTGCCGTATTGATAAAGAAGTGGATCTTTTCATCCGATATTTTCCTTTGTTTCCGGAGGATAATCATGCGTAGGGCAATGATGGCTATCACCGCCAGTACGACGGCATAAATCAGCATAGCCCAAAAACTGAGCCAGATGGGTTGGGCAATACTGATTTCCATGGTACGCTCTTCAAGTACGATGCGTTTATCTTCATTGGATACCGCACGGATGTGGAGGGTGTACTCACCCGGGCTCAAGTTCGTAAAGCGAATGATGTTTTCATTTCCGGGACGGCTCCATTGGTCGTAGAATCCCTCCAGTTTCCACGAGTATAAAATGTTCGACGGATAGTCGTAGTTGATAGACGATACTTTGAGTGAGAATATATTCTGGCTATAGCTCAGTTTCAGCTCCTTGGTGTCATCAATATCCATATTTAGCGGAGAACTTTCTTCGCCGGGATAAACAGTCTGGTAGAAAATCTTCAGATCGCTGAGTACCATTTTGGAATTATACTTTCTGGGTATCTTCATCGTTCGGCTAAATTCGATGGCACCGTCGGAACTGCCGAATATAAAGTTTCCGTTTTTACGCAACGTGCCTGCTCCGGCATTGAAATGACTGGCCATCAGTCCCTGATCCTTGGTCCAGTTATGGAATAGCTTCTCTGCCGGATAATAACTGGTCAGCCCGTTTTCGGTACTCATGACGATGTCTTCATCCGCATCCGAGAGGATTGCGTATATATTGTTGGAAATCAACGCACAGTTATCTCTGTGGTAATGGGTGAAGCTTCTCTTTTCCGGATCGTATATCAATAGCCCCGAACCACTTGTCCCGATATATAAAAGTCCATTCTTTGCTTGGTACAGCGAATAAATATACATAGACTCTACCGGCAGGTCGATGCGTTGATACTTACCGGATTCCTTCTCGAGTAAATAAAGCCCGGTTGCCGTACCTATCCACATCTGTTTGCTGTCTTTTTCGATAATGGAGGTGATGGAGTTGAGTCTTGGATATAGGCGGAGAGTTCTGTTTTTAAAGTTGATGCGCTTCAAGTTGTAATAACCTCCCGACCATATATCGCCATTGGCTGTTTTCATGATAGAACGGATGTATTTGTCCGGCCGGATATTGATTCCATACAGTGAAGACGGAGTAACATACTCGACAGACAGGGTCCGTTTGTTTATCTGGTAAATCCCCGAACTATAGCCGGCAGCCCAGATGACCCCCGGTTCTACCTCACACACAGTAAGGAAGATATGATTCTTATAACGTTCGTCCTTTTCGAAGGAACTCATGAACGAATGCCATGTCCCGTTGGCGGAATTGTAGTAACTGATTCCATTGTTGGTACCATACCATAAATCTCCGTCACTATCTTCAATGATTGAGTTTACTTGGTCATTGATTAGTGATTGTTTGTTGCCAATGGAATGTTTTATCCAGTTATAGCCCGAATAGCGGTTGTTGCGCACCGTGATGCCGATTGGATAGTTTGCAAGCCAGATGCGCTGTTCGTCATCCACATAAAAGTCGGGGATGTTGTTGCCGTTCATTTCGTTGTGTTGGTTGTAGTCGGCTATGATATACGGAGTGGTCAGATAAGAGTTTACATTTATCTTATATACTCCTGCACCGTCTGTTGCAACAAGCAGTTCCTTATTGTTCAGTGGCTTTATGCGTGTGATGCTGACGTCTGTCAGGCTCATTCGGGGTTGGGTACTTTGTTTGGTGTTCATGTCATAGACATATATGCCGCGTTCGAAAGTACCGATGAATAATTTGCGTGAAGGGCGGTGGAAATAAAGTTCGTTGATCTGTATCGGGAGATTGTCCAGTTTGTCACACGGAAGCAGATGCAATGCCCGATTTTTTAGTTCGGCGTGATGAATGCCTTGTTCCGTACCGATAAAGAAATGTGTTTCGTCTATTTGTTCGATATCAGTGATATCTTCTTCAATTTCATTTCTGATCTGCAGGGTTTGCTGCGTATGGGTGTTGTATAGATAAAGATATTCATCGTTGCACAGCCAGATGTTGTTATTCTTGTCGATGAAACTGTAGCTGATGGGAGCGGGGCGGTCTTTGACCACGTCTTCCGGTAGCTTGTAGACAAGTGTGAATTCATCCCGTAACGGGTCGTAACGGAACACCTTTCCTTTCTTTCCTATTTCCCATAAGGTATTTTCGTGGTCCAGATATAGCCAATTCAGGTTAAGCAGTGAATTCAGTTCTTCACCGTTATCCATCAATTTATATCGTTTGAACTCTTTGCCATCATATCTGTCCACACCTTCATGGGTAAGGAACCACATATATCCCTTTTTATCTTTTTGGATGTAATATACCCTCCGGTTGCTTAACCCATCCTCTACACCGATATATTTGTAGGTTTGTGCAGAGACCATAAGAGGCAATAAGAGCAGAAGAAAAAGAATTTTTTTCATACAAGCTGGAATCCTTTAATGATTATTCTTTCGGGGGGCGAATGATTTTACAAAATTAATAAAAAGAGTGGAGAAGTGCAAACTTTACGAAAGTATTTGTTACGGACGCTGAATGACGAAAAAGGGCGGACCTCACTTTGAGACCCGCCCTTCTTTATTGTTGCATATCCTGTTATTTAGTCTTTTCTTCGATCCACTTACGTGCATTTACGAAAGCTTCCATCCATGGAGTTACCTGATCGCTGTGTACGCGGTCGGCAGGATAATTGGCGTTTTGCCATGGGAAGATGGCACGCTCCAGGTGAGGCATCATTGCCAGATGGCGGCCGTCTGTGCTGGCCAAGGCAGCTATCGAATAATCGGAACCGTTCGGGTTGCCCGGATATTCGTCGTAGGAGTATTTGGCTACTACGTTGTATTGGTCTTCATCGTATGGCAGAGAGAATTTTCCTTCTCCATGTGCTACCCAGATACCCAGTTTGCTGCCGCTCAGTGAGCCGAACATAACGCTGCGGTTGGTAGGGATAGTGACTCCGATGAAGGTCGATTCGAACTTATGTGATTCATTGTGCAGCATTTTTCCTTTCTTCTCGTGTTCCGGATTTACCAATCCCAGTTCCATCATCAACTGACAACCGTTACAAATGCCCAATGACAGTGTGTCTTCACGTGCGTAGAACTTATCGAGCGCCTCTTTTGCTCTTGGATTGAACAAGAAACCTCCGGCCCATCCCTTGGCAGAACCCAATACATCTGAGTTAGAGAACCCTCCACAGTAAACGATCATATTTACATCTTCCAGTGTTTCGCGTCCGCTGATAAGGTCGGTCATGGTGACATCCTTCACGTCGAAACCTGCCAGATAGAGCGAGTATGCCATTTCACGTTCGCCATTCGTACCTTTTTCACGGATGATGGCGGCACGTATACCGCTCGGAGTACGACGTTCCGGAGTGATGCCGTATTGAGACAGTTTGCCTTTGAAGCCCGGCATGAATGCGAATTCAAGCGGTTGCATCTTGTAGTTCTCAAAACGTTTCTTGGCGCATCCGTTCATTGACTGTTTGCGGTCGAGCAGGTAAGAAGAAGAATACCACACATCACGCATATAGTCTATACCGAATTGGTAAGTAGCACCGTCCTTGTTTACCAGAATATGACGTTCGTCCGTCGGTTTACCCAACTTGATGAAGCCTACGCCGGCATCTTCGAGGATTTTCTTCACTTCGTCTTTGTGCTTGTCGCTGATCTGGATAACGATACCCGGGTTTTCGGCAAACAGAATCTTCACGATATCCGTTTCCTTCATCTTGTCAAGTTCGATTTCCAGGCCACCTTCTACGTTGGCAAAGCACATTTCAAGCAGCGTAGTGATCAGACCACCTGCCGAAATGTCGTGTCCGGCAAGAATCAGTCCTTTGTTCACCAACTCCTGTACTGCCAGGAAAGCGTCGCGGAAGTATTCGGCATCCTGTACACAAGGCACTTCGTTACCTACCTTACCCAATGACTGCGCAAATGCCGAGCCACCCAGTTTCAGGCTGTCGAAACTGAAGTCGATATGGTAGAGTGTAGTTTTGGCATTGTTGACAAGGACGGGAGAAACCACTTTCTTCACGTCCGAAACCTCACCGCCGGCTGATACGATTACCGTTCCCGGAGAAACTACTTTCTCTCCATTCGGATACTTCTGAGTCATAGACAAAGAATCCTTTCCGGTCGGAACATTGATCTGCAATGCACAGCAGAAATCGCTCAGTGCTTTAACGGCTGTATACAAACGGGCATCTTCCCCTTCCTGAGAGCGGCAAGGCCACATCCAGTTGGCGGAAAGTGATACGCTGTCCAAACCTTCGGCCAGCGGAGCCCATACCAGATTGGTCAGCGCTTCGGATACGGAAAGGATGGAACCTGCTGCCGGATCGGCCAGTGCGGCCTGCGGAGCATGTCCGATAGAAGTAGCGATACCTTTCTCGCCACGATAGTCGAGTGCAACGACACCGCAGTCGCTCAAAGGCAACTGGATTTCTCCCTGGCACTGCTGGCGGGCTACTTTACCCGTAACCGAACGGTCCACCTTATTAGTCAGCCAGTCTTTACAAGCCACGGCTTCCAGCTGCAACACCCGGGTCAGATATTCGTGAAGTTTGGATGTTTCATATTCCGGCATTGTGTAGTGACGTTCTACGGTCTTGTCTATCATGTAAGTTTTGGGAGAAGAACCGAACATCTGGTCTACGGCCAGGTCGAACGGACGGACACCGTCGGCTTGCTGGAAAGCAAAACGATGATCTCCGGTCGTTTCACCTACCACGTACATCGGAGCGCGTTCACGTTCGGCAATTTGGCGTACGTGTTCGATGGCTTCTTCTTTAATAAGGAGTCCCATGCGTTCCTGGCTTTCGTTTGCTATAATTTCTTTGGCCGACAAAGTTTTGTCACCGATAGGCAGCTTACTCATGTCAATAAGTCCGCCGCACTCTTCCACCAGTTCGGAGAGGCAGTTTACGTGTCCGGCCGAACCGTGGTCATGGATAGATACTACCGGGTTTTCGTCTTCTTCGCAAAGGGCACGAACCACATTGTTGGCGCGTTTCTGCATTTCCGCGTTGGCGCGCTGTACGGCATTCAGTTCGATACCGCTGCTGTAACGGCCTGTATCTACCGACGAAACCGAACCGCCGCCCAATCCGATACGGTAATTGTCACCGCCGATCACTACTACTTTGTTTCCGGCTTCCGGCTGTCCTTTCAGGCAGTCGCGTTGTGTGCCGTAACCTACGCCTCCGGCAAGCATGATTACTTTGTCGTAACCATAAGTTTCATTGTTTTCCGTATGTTCAAAAGTCAGTACCGAACCGCAGATCAATGGTTGGCCGAACTTGTTGCCAAAATCACTCGCTCCGTTGGAAGCTTTGATCAGGATCTGTTCCGGAGTCTGGTATAACCATTTGCGTACCGGCAGGATTTCTTCCCATTCGCGTCCTTCTTCCGTACGTGGATAAGAAGTCATGTAGACGGCTGTTCCGGCAATCGGCCATGAACCTTTACCTCCGCCCATACGGTCGCGGATCTCTCCTCCTGTGCCTGTCGATGCACCGTTGAAAGGTTCTACTGTGGTGGGGAAGTTATGGGTTTCCGCTTTCAGCGAAATGACGCTTTTGATATCTTTTATCCGGAAGAAATCGGGTTTGGAGTGGTCTGCCGGGGCAAACTGTTCAATTACCGGACCTTCGGCAAAAGCCACGTTGTCTTTGTAAGCTGAGATGATTTTGTTCGGATTCTCCTGAGTAGTCTTTTTAATCATCTGGAAGAGGGACGATTCCTGCTCTACGCCGTCGATGATAAATGTTCCGCCAAAGATTTTGTGACGGCAGTGTTCCGAGTTGATTTGTGCGAATCCGAAAACTTCCGAGTCAGTCAGGCGGCGTCCAAGATCCGATTCTACCTTTTTCAGGTAGTCCATTTCTTCTTTTGACAGGGCGAGACCTTCTTTTTCATTGTAGGCTTCCAGATCGTCGATATAGATAATGGCTTCCGGTTGGCGGTTGGTCGTGAATACGTTTTGGTCGAGACCTTTGTACATGCGTTGCAGCATTGGGTCATAGTCGGCATTTTCATCTTTTACAGGGAAATACTCCTCGATACGGCTGATACCTTCGAGTCCCATGTTCTGGGTGATTTCTACTGCGTTGGTACTCCATGGAGTAATCATCTCACGTCGTGGCCCAACAAAGCAGCCTTGCAGGTTTTCTTCACTTTCCGGCACGGCTTCACCAAAAAGCCAGCAGAGTTTGTTGTTGTCGTTCGCGTTAAGTTCGTGGTTGCTCTCTACGGCAATCACGCTCTTGGAAGGGGTTCTGAAAAAAAGAATCATGTGTGTATATACGATTTTGTTTTCTTTGTGTGCAAAGATAAGCAAATTCGTTGGTGGTGAGAAAGAAATGCAATAAAAAAACTTCAGCCTGCCGTGGAATGAGACAACGGGCAGGCTGAAGGCAAAAACTGATCTGATTTGTGATTCTAAAATTGTCGGACTGAGAGCGGACTCTGTCGGCAACATTCGCATAGTCATTAGAAAACCGATACTAATTTTTACTATTGAGATGAATGATTAGTGTTTTTGGGGATTGATGTACGAACTGCCTTCGGGGTAATTATACCACCTGCTTTCTTTGTTCGATTCTCCTTCCGGATCTCCAGATCCGGGTATATCGGGCTCTCCTGTTAAATCGGATCCTCCGTTCTCCAACCAGCTCTTAAATCTCGGATAAACTCCCAGCAAATCTATTTTCTCTACTGCCCATCCCATTTCAACAGGTGCTTTCAGTGCCCATACAAAGCCGCCTTTATTACAATAATAGTTCTTTCCTGCCTCTTTCCGGTCAGTTTCATAACCTTTATATAATTCTGTGGGTTTAAATCCGACGAAGTGTATTTCACGTCCGTTATTGGTATTCTGGAGGAAATAGTCAAAGTCGTATGCAGTAGAGAAATTGCCAAATGTACTGGATGCAGTCTCCGGGCTTAATTGTAATTTGAAGGAGAAAACCAGGGTCGGCGTTTCCGCACTGGATGCGATCAATTTACCTGCTTGTGTGTTGTAGAATTGGTTTCCGTCCGTCCCCTTTAAGTTATTAAGCCCTGTCAAGGCGAATATGGGGCTTTGGGTATTTGCGAGAAACTCTACACCAATACCTTTAGTAGCCGATTCGATTTTAAAATCTTTGATCAGTTCTCTGCTGAATGTAGGTGAAGAGATAGGGTCTCCCTCCATATCCGTTGCTTTACCCGGCAACTGAATGCAGAAACGATAAGGTAAACTTCCTCCCATCGCACGGAGCTTCAGGCTGATGGTAATATCCAGATAGCTATTTTTGCCAAAGGAGGAGGAACCGCCCCAAGTTGTTTGCGCCCGATAGTTTATCACGAAGTCGTTGAAATCATAGTCTCCCATTTCAGGCCACATGTCTTCAAACATAAGTGTACCATATCCATTTTTAGCGGGTTTATATACAGTGGAAGCAGGCCAGCCACTTTCTACTGTTCCCCTGTCTGGAAACAGGCAGTCGGCGGTCCATACATATGATTCACTCCGTGTGGTGGCTTTCGACTTGATGCTTATCTTTTGTGTTTCGTATCCCCCATTCGTTACCGGATATTTGATCCAGATGGCATTATTTGCACTCGGTACTTCCAAAGAGGCACTGTTGCCCCCTTCCGGGATGGCAAGGTCTGCTATCTGTTCGGAACATGCTTTGTCCAGATAGATGGAAGCGGAAATGGCATGTGGCGCATTGGTTGCGAGAGTAACGTTGCGTGTAGTAGACCAATCGAAACCATCCGGTATAACCAGATCGGTGGTGTGCGCGGTAGGCACTGAAAGATCTTTGTCATCTTCTACACAAGATGTCAAAAGACACATTAATCCTGCTAATGTGTACATTGCTGTTTTCATTCTTTTCATGATTTGATGTATATTCTATGTAAGTTTGCTGTGTGTTCTGTTTGAATCTTGATACAAACTTATTGTATATATTGTCAAATCACGCAAAGAATGTGGTGGAAATGGTTGAAATGTTCAACTTTTAAGGGTTTGATAGTCTATTCGTGCGAAGAGAATCAATAAAGAAAAACTTCAGCCTGCCACAGTCAAGGGGGGAATGACCGAGCAGGCTGAAAAATAAATCAAACAAATACCTATCCGAATAATAGGATCGGGGTATGAAATGTTTGATGGTTTATTCTATTGCTTGAGATGAATCGAGATATTTATACCAGTTTTCGTTGTAGTCTTCCGGACTGTCCAGTGAGAGATTCGGATTAGTGATCCAGCTTCTGAACTTGCCGTAAACTTTCATGATATCTGTTTTTTCACGTGGATGTGCAAGCTTAACAGGCACTTTGATACCCCACACGAAATTGTCGGTACTGCAATATTTGATGTCACTGCGCATATTGTTTCCGGCTTCACCGGCATACGAACCACTGTAATAAGCTGTCGGTTCGTAACCTCTCAGGTGAATTTCGCGTCCTCCGTTCTTTTCTTTCTGGAGGAAGAAGTTCTGATTTTCTGAGGTTGCCGTCGCCCATAATGCCTTTGTTTTTTCTTTGTCATTGAAGCAGTTCATCTTTAATCTGTATTTAATCGTTACCAGGTCATTGGCTGCTATTTGATGGTCGGCTTCGGTATTATAGAATGTTCCGCCGTTATTCTGTTTCCGTAATTGATCGGTGCCGGTGAATATGAAGATAGCAGGAGCGTCTTCTCCGGGATTCTGAAGTTCCATCTTAACAAGGTTGTTCCCGTTTATTTCGATCACCTCGTCGATATATCTGGCAGATGTTTGGTCCAATTGCAGTCCCAGGCGATAAGGCAGATAGCCTCCCATTGCACGGAAAGTGATTTCAAATTCAACTCCGTCTGCGTCATAAGAATCTTTGCTTCCGTTGCCGCCGTCAAAGAAGATCGCTTGCGCGTGATACCAGATAACGAAATCGTTGAAATCATAATCTCCCATTTCGGGCCAGTTATCTTCCATCATCAGGGTTGCCGTTTCTCCTTTTGCGGGATACCATTGATATCTGTATGCACCCTCTCCTCCGTTTGTATCAAATCCACTCACGTTTTCCGGCAGTTTGACCAAGGTCTCTGCACGTGTAGAAGCCGTATTGAGGGGGATGTTCATCATTTCTTTCCCTTTGCTTGTAGCATACTGTATGTATAATGCCCGGTCTGCCTTGGCTACATCCAGCCGGATGTTTTTGGCAACGTCGGATACAGGCAGTTCTGTCAGTAAACTTGCGTTGGTGCATGATGCGTCGGTATAAATCGCCACTCGTGTTGCCACGGGCGAAGTAATGGAGAGATTGACACTCCTTGTAGTGGTCCAGTCCGCGTCATCCGGTATGACCAGGTCTGTCGTTTTTTCCGGTTCTTTGGGTTGTGAGAGGTCTTTGTCATCCTCAACACATGCTGTTAAAGCAAGTGTTGCTCCCAGTAGGGTGTACATCATCCAATGCGTTGTTTTCATTATTTTTGTGATTAGGATTATTTACTTGTTCGTTTGTGACTGCAAATATACAATGAAAAGTTGTATATTATGTTACTCTATGTCTGATTTTTATATAAAATGTTGATTTTCTATGTGTATATGTGGTTGGAATAGTCAACTTTTGGCGGAATAGAGGCTGCGTATATACGAAACAGAGGCTCTATTCACCCAGAATAGAGCCTCTGTCTGTATAAAATAGAGCTTTCGTTTATTCGCTGATAACCTTTCTGTATTCTGCCACTGCCATTTTCTCTGCCAGGTAAGCATTAATCAGGCTGGTATGTGCCTGTGTCCACGAAAGTTGTGCCGAGAGTACGTCGACCATATTTGCTTTTCCTTCGTTGTAGGAGAAGGTGATCAGGTCCAGGTTTTCTTCTGCCAGCTCTTTATTTTCTTTGGCTGTCTTCACCTGCTCTTCCGTTTCCTGCAGCTTGGTCAGTGCGGCAGCCAGTTCCTGGTTGATCTGGTCTACTACGTAGCTTTGCTGCAACTTCTGTATACCCGTGTAGGCTTTCTGTTGCCGGTTGGTCTTGAACCTGGCTCCCCAGCGTAGCACGGGGATATTTACGCTCATGCCTACGATGGGGGTAAACTTCACGTCATATCCCATGTTGGGAGAAGCGGTGGCCCATCCGCCGGTGACGTACATGCTTACTTGCGGATTGTACTGGCTCAGGGCTGCCTTGCGTTGCGCCTCGCTTTTCTGGATGTTGACTTCTGTGCTGGCAAAGTCGGCACGGCGTTGCAGCACATCGTCCAGTGGGAGCAAGGTGACAGGCGGACACACGACACCGATGGAGCAAAGGCTGTCTACGGGAGCGTTGGGTTCTTCTCCCATCAGGATATTGAGTTTCTGTAGAGCCAGTGTATAATTCTGGCGTGCGCTGATGTATTGAAGTTCGGCTTCCTTACGGCGTGTCGAAATCATCAGCAGGTCGGTGCGGCTGATAGCGCCGTCTTTAAAACGGTCCTGGATGATTTCATATTGTTTCTCTACGATTTCCTGATATTGTGCCGAAGCGTCGAGCATGGCACGGGCTGAAGAGGCGTTCCAATAAAAGGCATCACTCTGATAGTGAATCTGGTCGCGTGTCAGCTCTTCGCTCAGCTGATCGAGTTTTTCGTCAGCTTGGGCTATACGGTTTTGGGCTTGCAGGGCACCGCCTGTATAGAGTGGCTGCGACACGACGAATACCCCTTGATAAGTGTGGTTGCGGTATTGTCCGGCCGGTCCGTCCCAGGAGTCCATCTCTTTCAGGTTCAGTGTTCCCTCGGCGGAGATGTCCACTTTGGGCAGGAATCCTGTAAAGGCTATTTTCCGTGCGTCCGTGCTTGCCATTGATTTCAGATGCTGCTGTTTCAGCACCTGGCTGTAAGCTTCCACACGGTCACGATATGCCTCACGGCTCAGATGCGGGGCTTGTGCCTGCACTTGTGTACAAAGTCCCAATGCAAACAGAAGTATAAGTTTATTCTTCATCATATACTTTTTAATTTTAGTTCATTTCTTTATCCCTTAATCCTGTGGATGGCGCAATAAGCTACCGGAAGCACAAACAGTGTCAGTGCCGAAGCCACAAGCAGTCCGCCCATGATGGTAGCCGCCATTCCGCCGAACATGGCGTCGAACAGCAACGGAAGCATACCTAAGATCGTTGTACCCGAAGCCATGGCCACCGGTACGATACGGCTGACGGTTGCCTTTATCACGGCTTCGCGCGGATCGAGTCCCGATCGACTTTCGATGTCGATCTGGTCCACCAGTACAATGGCATTTTTGATGTTCATACCGATCAGTCCCAGCAAACCGAGGATGGCGAAGAAGTCGAACGACTTGCCTAACAGCAGCAATCCCAGTACGATACCGATAAATATCAGTGGCAGCATCAGCAAGATTACCGTCGGCTTGCGGTAGGTTTTAAACAGCAGCAGCAGGGTGGTGAACATCAGGAAGAAGGTCAGCGGCAGGTTTTTTGCCAGAGCTTCGTTCGATTCCACCTGGCTTTCCTGTTCGCCGAAGTATTTCAGGGTGTATCCTTCCGGAACCTTGATCTCTTTTTGCACCTGCGACCATATCTGGTTGAAGGCCGCGATGGCATTCACTCCCCTCCGAGGATCGCATTGCGCCATCATCACCATCTGGCGGTTGTAATCCTTCACATTTGAGAAGCGATAGCGGAAGTCGAACTCCGATACTACCTGCTCCAGGCTGGTGGTTTCCGGCCCGTTGCCGAATACCGGTAATGTACGCAGGTCGTTGATGCGGAAGGAATCCGTCACACTGTTGCCTTTCAGCAGAATCGGCAGCACCTGGTCTCCTTCGCGGAATTCACCGAGAGTCATGCCGTTTGTCCCGATCTGGATGCTTTGAGCCATGCCTTGGCGGGAGACTCCCAGGGGTTGTGCCCGTTCCGGGCTGTAGATCGGTTTCCAGATGGGTATTTTATTTCCCCACGAGTTACGTATATTAATAAGGTCAGGGTTCCGGTGCATGATCTCCAGTGCCTGGTTGGTCAGTGCCACCAGCGTGTCCACATTGGGCCCGATGAAACCGATTTCGATGGCTGCATCCACAGCCGGCGACAGTTTGAAGAGGCTCGTACGGGTGATGGCGTTCGGAAAGTTGGCTTTCATGTAACCGTCGAACTGTTCTTCATACTCTTTGGTATACTTGCTGTCGTTCAGTTCCACCAATACATTGGCAAAGTTCGGCTTCGGCCCTACGGAGGTAGACGCCAGGTAGTAACGCAGCGGAGTGCTTCCGAAGGTGATCGATACTTTTTTCACTTCCGGCAGTTTTTGCAGATGGGCTTCCACTTTCTTCATCTCCCGGGCCACGTCGTTCACCCCATATCCGTCCGGATAAAACACGTCGGCGCGGAAGTAGGGCTTGTCCAGTGACGGGAAGAAGTTTTGCGGCATCATTCCCATCACCACCAGTGAGACGATGAAGAGCACGATCATCGACCCTAACGTCACAATTTTGCGCCGGATCAGGACGCTCAGTATCTTTTCGAATTTGTGGTAGAACGGTTTGTCGTACGGATCTTTGCCTGCATTTTTGGCCTTGGCTTTCAGGATAAAGTTTCCGAATACGGTGGTTTGTGTCAGTGCCAGCACCCAGCTCAATCCCAGTGAGATGGCCAGTACGACGAAAAGCGGCTTCACGATTTCCGCCACGGACGAAGGTGCCAGATAAAGCGGCAGGAACGAGCAGATGGCGATGAACGTGGCTCCCAGCAATCCCCATTGTGGTCCGGTGGCTCCGTCGATCAATGCTTTCCGGCGGTCCACTCCGCGGGCGATGGCTATCTGCGCATTGTCCGTCACCACGATGGCGTTGTCCACCAGCATACCCATGGCGATGATAAATCCCGCCAGTGACGTACGGTTGAGTCCTACACCCATGAAGGACATGATAAGCAGCGTACCTCCGATGGAGAAGACCAGTGAAGAGCCGATCAATACTCCGGCACGCATCCCCATCACCAGCATGATGATGACAATTACGATCAGGATCGACTCAATCAGGTTGATGATAAATCCGTTGTTCGCCTCTTTGGCTATGACGTTTTCAAGATAAAGGCTTTCCAGGTTCAGTCCCACAGGCATCAGTGGGAGGAGTTCGGCCAGTTTCTGGTCTACCATCTCACCCGTCAGCACCACGTCGCGTTGCGGGTCGGTAGATACGCCGATACCGATGGCACGTTTCCCATTGACACGCATGATGGTGCCCGGCGGGTCCATGTATCCTTTCTCTATGACGGCGATGTCACCCAGTTTTACCTGTCCGGCGCGGGTGGTGATTACCTGGTTCCGGATGTCGTCCACCGTGGTATACATACCGTTGGCTACTATGCGCAACTGCTGTTCGCCGGCGCTGATTTCTCCGGTGTTGATAATCTGGTTCTGCGATTGCAGCAGGCTTGCCAGCTGTTTGGGATCGATACCCATGCCTGCCAGCTTGTTCACCGAGACGAATATATTCACCACCTCGGTCTGTGTGCCGAACAGTGCAACTTTCATCACCCCGTCGGCAGTGACCACCTGTGTCTTGATGCGTTCGGCCCAGTCCCTCATTTCTTCGTAGCTGAATCCGTCGTCGGCTGTCAGGCCGTAGTAGATACCGAATACGTCACCGAAGTCGTCCGATACTGTGGGTACCGAAGCTCCGCTTGGCAATTGGGGTTGTATGTTGAGCACTTTGCGCCGTAGTTCGTCCCATTTCTGGGGGATGGAGGAAGCCGGTAGCGAGGGGAGCAGTTCGAACGTGATTTTGGAAATGCCGTACATGGATTCGGACTTGATCTTGTATACTCCGCTCATGCTCTGTATCTCACGGGAGATGGGCTCGGTGATCAGCCGTTCCACTTCGGCGGGCTCGGCACCGGGATAGCGCGTCATGATGACGGCCGATTTGATGACAAAAGGAGCATCTTCCTTCTTACCCAGGCTGCTGAAAGAGGAGATACCTCCGATCAGCAATACAGCCAGAAAAAAGTAGATGACTTTGGTATTGTCTAATGAATATTTGGCTAAATTCATGATTGTATATGGTTTTGAGTTTGATTCACCACAGAGGGCACAGAGGACACAGAGAAGATTTTCTCTTAAAATAATCCTATAAACAAGAGATTAAAACTCTGTGTCCTCTGTGTCCTCCGTGGTGAATCGTATTCATTTCTATTGCGTTGAGTGGGCACTCTTATTTCAGTTCCTTCACCGTTTCGCCTTCCACCAGTTGTGTTACGCCGGCTATTATTACCGTTTCCCCTGCTTTCAGTCCTTTCGAGATAAAGGCCTGTGCGTCTCCCGTCGGAGAGTAAACGGTTACTTCACGGCGGTTTACCTGATTCCCGTTCAGTACCCACACGTAGGTTTTGTTTCCTTCGCTTTCACCGAATATGGCACTCAGTGGCACTACCGTCATGGTTTCTTCCAGGAACGGACCTACATCGGCCGAGAAGCGGATGCTGCACGTGAAACCCGGTTTCACCTCATACAGGGCATGGTCGAAAGCGGGATCGTCGATGGTGATCGTCACCGGGATACCCGTACCGTCCGTCGAGATGTCGAGATATTCCTCCAGTTTGGCATTGAAGATGTGTCCGCGGTATGTATCGAACTCCACGCGGAAGTGTTGGTCTTTGGAACGGAGCAGATAAAGGTAAGCATCGGGGATGGTGAACTTGATGCGCAGTTTCTTGGTGTTGACCAGCTGCACAATGCCTTCGCCCGAGTTCACGCGCTGATAGTTCTCCACTAACCTTTTCTCGATAGACCCGTCGAAAGGGGCGGTCAGTTTGGTGTCGCGCATATTGTTGCTCGAAAGTTCGTAAGCCGATTTCTTTTGTTGGAAAGTCGATACGCTGATTTCATATTCTTGTACCGAGATAGCCTGCCGTGCCAATAATCGTTTGTTACGTTCCACTTGGGCAGCGGCGGTTTCGTAAGCCGATTTGTCTGCTGCATACTGCAAGGCCAGGTCGCGCGGGTCGATGGCCGCAATCAGTTGTCCTTTTTTGACCCGCTGGCCTTCTACCACCGGCAGGTTGATGATCTGTCCGCTCACGCGGAAGGCCAGTTTCACATAATCTACAGCTTCTACAATGCCCGAAAAGTCCTTTCTGATTTCCGACCGGGACTCTACCCTGGCCGTCTTTACGGGGCGTACTGTTGCCGCATTGTCTTCTTTTTTTTGTCCGCAAGCCGTTAATAGAATAAGTGCTGCGAGGATACATCCATAGTTTTTTCTCATATTTCCCATTGATTAAGAGTCTGTTTAGTCTCATTTTGAGGGGGTAAAGATATGAAACTGAAAAACTATAAACAGTTTTCCGGTTTGATAATTTAATATTATTAACAACCTGAGGCGGGTGTGGCGAGACTTGGTTACGATGAACGAGGGCTCACCACGGAGGACACAGAGGACACAGAGTTTTAATCTCTTGTTTATAGGATTATTTTAAGAGAAAATCTTCTCTGTGTCCTCTGTGTCCTCTGTGGTGAGCCCTCGTTCATCGTTGAAAACCGTTGATCGTTTATTTCTGCCTCGGTACAGTCAAATCTTTACCCTTTTTCAGGTTATAAACAACTTCGGAGATACGGATGTTCAACTCACATCCTTCTAAAAGAGAGATTTTTATCGCCTGTTTTTCGACTTTCATCTGCAGGGTGCATCCACGGAAATTTACTTTGAATGTATAGCTGTCCCACGCTTGGGGGATGATGGGGTTGAAGTCGAGCTGTCCGTCCAGTATTTTCATTCCCGCAAATCCGCGTACGATGACCTGCCAACTTCCTGCCATGCTTGTGATGTGCAATCCTTGGTGTACCTCATTATTATAGTCGTCCAGATCCAGGCGCGTGGCATGCAGGAAGAGGCGGTAGGCTTCTTCCGTGTCGCCTATCCAGGCAGCCAGAATGGCGTGGACAAAAGGTGACAGGGATGATTCGTGTACGGTACGGGGTTCGTAGAACCGGAAGTTCCGGAGAATCGTTTCACGGTCAAAGTTTTCGTAATACAGGAACAGTCCTAACAGCACGTCGCTCTGCTTGATGTAGCACGAACGCAGGATACGGTCCCATGACCACCATTGGTTGATCGGCCGTTCGTTTGCCGGGATATCGTCCACCGTGGTCAGCTCCTTGTCCGGATAGCCGTCATCCTGTATGAAGATGCCCTGTTGTTCGTCCCGGGGGAGATACATTCCGTCGATGATCTTCTGCCAGCGCGAAGTCTCTTCGGCATAATTGAAGCGGGTGACACGGCGCACCCGTGCATACTCTTCCGGAAATTCGTGGGCCACCATCTCGATGCTGTCTATGGTGCTTTGCAGGCATTGCACGCAGGAGAAGTTGGTGTACCAGTTGTTGTTGACGTTGTTTTCGTATTCGTTAGGCCCCGTCACTCCCAACAGCACAAATTTTTGCCGTGCCTGCGAGTAGGATACCCGCTGGCTCCAGAACCGGCAGATGGCAATCATCACCTCCAGTCCGTAGCGGGCAATGTACTCTTTGTTGCCTGTCACCCTGGCATACTGCATGATGGCATATACTATGATGTTGTTGCGGTGTATCTCTTCGAAAGTGATTTCCCACTCGTTGTGGCATTCTTCTCCGTGGATGGTCACCATCGGATAGAGTGCCGCCCCGTCGGTAAATCCCAGTTTACGTGCGTTTTCGATGGCTTTGGGCAACTGGTTATAGCGGTAGAGCAACAGTTTGCGGCACACTTCTCTCGGGGTGGACAGCAGGAAGTAGGGCACACAGCACAATTCTGTGTTCCATTGCGTGTTGCCGCCGTATTTTTCTCCCGTGAATCCCTTCGGACCGATGTTCAGCCGCTCGTCGTCTCCCTGATAGCTCTGGTTCAGCTGGAAGATGTTGAACCGTATGCCCTGCTGTGCTTCCGGGTCTCCTTTGATCTCCACGTCCGTCTCCTCCCAGATTTTTGCCCACCGCTCCTTATGGGCTGCCGTCAGCGATTCCCATCCCTGCTCCCTGGCTGCTTTGGCTTCGTTCACAGCGCGCTCTACCAACTCCTGACGGTCACATTGCAGCGACGACACGATGGCGGTGTACTTGATAAGAGTCACCTTCTCGCCGGGCTTCACGTCCGCTCCGGCGCTGAATCCTGTCAGTTTTTCTTTTTCTATCTTGATGGGGCTGACGCTTATCTGCTTGCTGTTCCTGAAAAAACGGTACGTCAGTGCGCAGCAGATTTGTGAATCTTCCCGCCGGGTTTGCGCCCAGAGGTAAGCGTAGTCGTTGGTGGTTTCGGCACGCAGGATGTTCCACATCTTTTCGTCGAAATTGGCGCTTTCGTGCTTCACGTCGCCGTTCAGATAGGGTACCAGCGAGATTTTGCCTTCATAGTTCACCGATGTCACACTGTATTTTATCAGACACAGGTTCTGGTTGTCCATGCTGTTGATGTGCTCTACGTGCACTTCCAGCGTGTTGCCTTTGGGCGAAGTCACCCTGAAGTCACGGTACGAGATTCCCGCCTTCATGTCCAGCCTGCGTTCATAGCTCTCCACATCCCAGTGTGCCAGATCCAGTTCCTCGTCGATCAGGCGCACGTAGATGCCGCTCCAGTCCGGAGTGTTCGGTATGCGTGAGAAGAATCGCGGGTAACCGTTTTTCCACCATCCCACACGGGTGCGGTCCAGAAAAGTGATTCCTGCTACGTATGATCCCTGCAGGGAGTCGCTGCTGTAGGACTCTTCAAAATTGCCCCGCTGTCCGAAACGTCCGTTACCGAGGCTGAATATACTTTCCGAAGCGCGAAGGTTGTCGGCGTGAAAACCTTCTTCTATGATGTTCCATTCGTCTACCTTGAGGAATTTTTTCATGGTCATTGGGATTGTGTTTTTTAGATCGGCACCTAAGATACAAAAAAAACTTCTGATGCACAATCATTGTGCATCAAAAGTCTTTTTTTTACCGTGGAGGACACAGGGTCCCGCAGGGTATTCATGTCGATAATCGATCGTCTAAGGATTCATTGCGTTGACTCCCAATGCTCCGAGTATGGCAGTAGCCACGGCTATCACCACTTTCAGCACTTTGTGCCAGATTGTTTTTTTCATTGCTTCGTGTGTTTTAAAATATTCATTTTTATGCCGTCGGATCATCTACAATATCTCCGTCGCCTCCGTTGCCGGAGGGCGTTTCACTCTTGATGTAGAACGACACATTGTTCTCTCCTCCGCGGGTGGTAGCCGTGCTGTCGTTTGCCAGTCGCAGACTGTTGTCCACGGCAAAGCGGATATGTACACGCCTGATACCCTTTACGGTACACTCTTTTTCCGTTTCCGTTCCGGCGGAAGTCAGCGTGATGTAGAACGTACCGAGCCCGTCCACCTTCACTTTGTTTCCCTCCACCAGCGACTTTTTCAGTTGCCGGACGAATGCCTGCATGACGTGTGTCACGTCTTCCGCGCTCAGGGCTCCGGTGATTTCTATCTCTTTGGCGATGGAGGCGATGGTAGCTGTTTTGGAGCTGCCCGGCTCTTGTTTCAGATAATACTTTTGGGGCGACGATTTGTCGCTCAGATCTTTGTAGCGCTGATAGCGCATCACAGGTACTGCCATAATAAAATGTTTTTTGGATTCATAAAATGTTTTCTTTCTGTAATACATCAAGGCCTTTCTGATTACGATGTAAAGGTAGTACTTATGCTTTATCCCACAGGCTGTCCGGGGCAAGATGCGGGCATTGGCGGCACTTTGGTCCCGTAAGTGCCTTTTTGAAGATAAAAACGGACAAGAAGCCTTGCCCGTCCACTGCTTTTTTAGTATCTTAGTACTCTGAATCAATAAGTGTCACAAAGCAAAAATGAATCCGGTTCACCACAGAGTACACGGAGGACACAGAGAATATTTTTCTCTTAAAGATCTTAATAAACAAGAATTTAAAACTCTGTGTCCTCTGTGTCCTCTGTGGTGAACCCAACTCAAAAAAACAGTATGGAAAAGAAACCAGAAACCACAGAGAAAAAGTTCCGGATAAAGAGTTATGGCAAGTCCGAACTGGCCTCGCTCTATATGCCCGAAATCAGTCCTAAGAGTGCCGCAAGCGAATTGCGCAAATGGATCGGCAAGTCTCCCGGTCTGACGGAGGCCCTTTCCGCTACCGGGCTGCGTACTAAAGACAAGCGCTATACGCCCGCCCAGGTGGAACTGATCGTAGAGGCGATCGGCGAACCGGGATGACGATGGCGGGGCGGCCTTTCACGGCAGGAAATCGAGCGTTTTTTCGGTCTCCGCATTTCCGCCCATTCCGAACCAGTGTTTGGAGTCGAACTGTGTGTTCCGTATCCGGTCGCCGGTGCGTTCCGCCGTGGTGTCCTCTTCGCAGGGTGAGTACCGCCCGTTGACCGGGTTGAACACAAAGCTGCACTCACCGATATTCCCTAAATGGCGGAATTTCACTTTTTTCACGTGTACCCGTGTCACCCCTGCCTGCCGGTCGCGCTCTATCACCAGTCCGAAGTCACATTTATTGACGAATGCCGCCGATCCGTTGATGTCCTGCAGTGTGGGTACGGGCAGGCGTTTCGTCAGCGGGTCTGTCTGCATCTTGCGTGGATGCGCCACGAGGATGACGAGGCATTGGTGTCTTTGGGCGAAGTTTGCCAGCAGGTCGAGGAATGCCGAGATATATTGCGTTTCCGTCTGTCCGCCCGGGATGCGGTGTTCCAGCCGGTTGAAAGGGTCCAGTACCAGTATGCGGATGCCCCGCCTCCTCACCAGTTGGCGTGCCCGTTCCAGTATCGATTCTACGGTGAAATCTTCTTTGGGCAGGATGCTCGAAATGTTTTCCGCCAGATAGCGTTGCGCTTTCTCGTAGAGCATTTCGGTCATCAGTCCCTTGCGGAAACGCTGTCCGGTCAGTTTTTCGGTCAGTTTGGCCAGGTGATAGGGGAGGGGTTGGTTTTCGGGGCTGAAATAAGCTGTCCGCCATTGGTGGTTGAGGCAGAGGCGCAGCACCAGTTCGTCCGTGAACTCCGATTTTCCGTCGCCCGGGTGTCCCGTGATGACGCAGAGCCTTCCGGTCTCGAAGGTGCAGAGGTCGTCCAGGTTCTTCAGTCCCGTTTCCGCTCCCCGTGACAGTCCGTTTTCAAAAAGTATGCGCATCTCTTCGTCCACATCGGCCGCTGTATATACGCCTTCCAACGGCATCTCCGGAGCGTCGGCAAGCGCCTGCGACAATGCTTCCGGACCTGCCTTTACCAAGAGCTCGTTGGCGTCTTTGCACCCTTCGCCGTAGCTGACCACCCTGCAACGTTCGCGTCCCAGGCGGCGGAGCAACTCCTGTTTCAGTTCTTCCCCTTTCGGGTCGGCATCGCCGGCTATGTAGATCACCCGCTTATCTTCGAAATGGCTGTCCACAAAGCGGTCCATCCACTTCAGGTTACGGTTGGCACCTCCGGGCACCGATATCACGTCAGTGCGCCCTGCCGTGACAAAGGCGGCTGCATCCAACTCTCCTTCGGTGATGATACATTCCGGGGTGCCTTTGATGCCGTCGATGTTGTAGGGAATCAGTTCCGCTCCGGTGAGCATTTTGAAGTGTTTATGGAGCGTGGCACGGAACTTGATGTTTACCAGCCGTCCCTCTTCCAGATAGTTGAAGCAGAGACAGGGTTCTTCAAGTCCGCTTTGGGGCATGTATTGCACCGACGAGGTGATGTGCAGTTGTTCCGCCGCGTGTGCACTGATGTGGCGTTCGTCCGCCAGCCATTTCAGTTGTACCGGAGTGAGAGGGGTTTCGTTGGCAGGTTTTTGGGGGCGTTGGGGGGCAGCGGTGCCGTCCGGGGCTGTTGTCCGGGGGCTTGTCCGGTTTCTTTCGGCGGGGAAGTCCACCAGCGGATCTCCTGTCTTTCGTCCGCCATGCTTTCCGCTTCCGTCGTCTGCCACTCCGCTCCATCCGCAGTAATGGCATTTGTAGAGTCCTGAGTCCAGGTCCACCGAAAGGGACTTGTCACTTTTGTTGCTTCTCTGCCCGATACATCGGGGACATTTGGTCTTGATGTGGCCTGCTGTGCGGCCGTAGGCATCAAATTCGATGCCGAGTTCACGAAAATTAAATGATTTCATGGTCGATTTCCATTTGTTTTTAGGCGTTTGCTCTAAACTTGCCGGAAACGGAAACCTGGGTAATGGTTTTGATTTCACCACAGAGGACACAGAGGGCACAGAGAGATTAATTAGCTGCGCTCTGTAGTAAGTTTTCAGATAAAAGAACAGAAGAACACATAAAGAATCGTTTGTTCTTTTGTTCATCTGTCTAAAAAAAACTCTGTGCTACTCCGTGTTACTCTGTGGTGAGTATCCTTAAGATAGCTTTTCTATTTCTTCAATGGGCAGGCCCGTTATTTGGTGAATGGTTTCGGGCGGGAGGTTCAGTGATTTCATCTTTCGGGCGTTTTCTCTTTTCTCTTCGATCCGTCCTTTCTCAAGTCCTTCCTGTCTGCCTTCCGCCAGTCCTTCCTGTCTGCCTTCTTGTCTGCCTTCCAGTGCGGCTGTACTCAGCACGTCATTTTGTATCATGACAGCATTGATATGCTCGTCATACGCCAATCGTTCTTTTTTATCCATGTTGTAATAAATCAGTTTCCGGCGTGCCTCTTCCAGTCCGGGTGCTTTTGTATCCGGGCGGATGATACCGGTTTTGAGATATTCAATCCATTCTTCGAGGGGAGTGACGGCTACTTTATTGAATTCGTTCACCCGGATCAGGAAGTATTCGGGGAAGATTTCGGCAGGCAGTTTCCGTATGATGGCGTTCTTCTCTTTAGTGGTCACTTCAAGGAAGTCGCCTGTATGTACCCCCACGAAAGTGTTCTGCCCGTGATACAGGTAGTCGTTTCCCCGTCCGATGTCGAAATAGAGTATGCTGACGGAGTACACCTTCTTCACCTCCGAGTAGAGTTCTCCCAGTTCGATATGCTCTGTGATGGCCTTTGCCACTCCGAAGAGGATTCGCTCCAGATAATAGATTTCGCGGGTGTTCTGCACCTCTACGATGATGATTTCGTCTTTGCTGTTCCGGGCCTTGATGTCCACGCGGTTGAATTTCTCGTTTTCGCGCTGTTGGTTTCCTTCACTTTCCAGTATCTCTACGATGCGTATCGGTTCGTTCAGCAGCACTGTGAGGAAACCCTCCAGCACGCCGAAGTTGGCTTTATTGCGCAACAGCCGTTTCACCGCCCAGTCAAATCGGATATATCTGTCTGTATAATCCATTATCGTACCTCCTCTTTGTATTCATATCCCGCAAATATAGCTTTTAAAAGGGATGATTCCAAATTAGAGCCTGTTTAATTTACCACAAAGTCTCACACAGAGATTAATCGGCTGCGCCCTGTCTGTTTTCAGACAAAAGAACACATAAAGAATAATTTGTTCTTTTGTTCATCTGTCTAAAAAAACTCTGTGATATTCTGTGGTGAGTTTTCAGACAAAAGAACATAAGAACACATAAAGAATAATTTGTTCTTTTGTTCTTTTGTCTAAAAAAACTCTGTGATACTTTGTGGTGAGTCTTCAGACAAAAGAACATAAGAACATATAAAGAATCTTTTGTTCTTTTGTCTAAAAAAACTCCGTGTTACTCTGTGGTGAATGTCCGTTTCCGATAAGTCAAAGAGCGATATTGGTTTTCTTTACGTTTCCTGCCGGCAGAGACCGTTCTCCCTGCCGCCATTAGTCTCCGGTGGTGCCGTCATTCCGTCCACTTCCCCGACTCGGAGCTCCACACGGCGTTCTCCGACGGGCGGGGCGGTGCTTCGTCCGGGATGTGCTCTCCGCAATAAGAGCGGGCTCCTGTCAGCGGGTCGCGCTGCTCAAAGCGGTAAGCGTCTGCTCGGCGTTCCGTTGCTTCCAGGCGGTTCAGCACAGTGTCCAGCGCCTGCCGGGTGGTAGAGCCGCGACGGATGAAGTTGCTGAAGTAACTTTTGGCGTCGGCTATGGAGAAGAGGGTTTGCTCTTTGCCATACGTCACGATATGTTGCTTGAAGAATGTCCGGATGTGTGGCAGCAGCTCCATGAAGCGGAAACCCATGCCTGAGTGCATGGCTTGCACCTCCAGCCACGACTGTTCGCCGAAAGCACTCTCCACGTATGTTTCCCATCTTTGCGGCGAGGGCTGTCGGGGCGGTTCCGTTATTGGGACGGAAGGAGGCTCGGGGGCAGCCCTGATTATCTCTTCTTCTTCTTTTTCTTTTAATATATTCTTTTTCTTACACCGTGTTGCGGTGAAACGCCCGTTGGCAGCACGTTTCACGGTGACTTTTACTCCACCCGCGGTGGTGGCTCCGGCAACCGCAGTCCCGGTTGCAGCGGATTCTCGACGGTCCGTCCCGGTTGAAATGCGGTTCCGGACGGGGGTATCCGGTTCGGTGTTCATCTCTTCGTCGAGATAGATGCTTGAGAAGCTGCGCCCGCTTTCGTCTTCCGCGTAGAGGCGGAACAGGCGGAAGTCGCACACTATCTTTTGCAGCTTTTCCAGGGATACATTCCAGCGGCGTGCCAGTGCAGGCAGTGAAGCAAAGGCGCAGCGATACCCCTCGTGTTGTCGTAACTCGGCCAGCAGGACGGTATAGATGCCTATGCCTTCTATGCCGTTCTGTTCGCATAGGGCGATCACCCGGTCGTCGGACATCATGCTGACGCGATAGCGGAAAAATAATTCGTATTTCATAATAGTGCAAGTTAAATGATTTGATTCTGTGCTGAGTGCTTTCTTTCAAACCTATTCTGTAGCAGCAAAGGTAGGGCTTCGGGTGCGTATTTCCATATAATCCTCCGGAGGCGTTCTACGCCTTCTGGAGTGTTTCTTCATTGTTTTTCTCTTTCATCTCGTTCCAGAGCTTAAATAGCTCTCTTTCAATGTATTCCTCCGATACGGACTGTTGAGGACGGTAGATGCTCCGGAAGTCATAGGCACGGCATAGCTGGTGTGTCAGATGGGGGATGAACGGCTTGTCCGGATCGAAGGTATCGAGGCTGACCGCATTCCGGAGAGCAAACGTAAGTAACTGATTTCTTTCTCTTTGTATGACAATGCGATCCTCTTTCGTAGAGTAAATCTTGTTACATACTTCCAGAATCTCTTCCGGGTCTTCAAACACCAATTTCAGGCTTCCTTCGTTGATTTCAGCCTCACATTTAAAAAAAATTCTTTCTTCATAATTTTATTATTATTTACAATAAGTAAGGCTGCAAAATTAAGGTATATTAGTGAAAAACGAACGGTTTAGAGGCTTTGATAACATTCTTTAATAAATAAAGAGTGTCAGGAGGCGTTTGAAATATATTGTTGATTATAAGAAGAATATGCTGATTTATTTGTTTCAAAAAACGTACGTCTTTTGGCACAAAAATAGTCTCTTCTTCTTGTTTATCCAAATAATTTATAAATAATATTTTTGGATAAAATGTATTTATGTTTGTCAAAAGGCGTTTTTATCGTGGTTTCAAGGCATTTTTGACCATCGGGTGAGAAGGTTGAAAAGCTGATACAATGAAATGTGAACTAAAACTTGAAAAGTGGAGTGCCAAAAGACGTACGTTTTTTGAAACACAAATAGTAATGAAAGATACTGCTTGGAGCTTGCAATGTACTGATAATAAAATGATTATATCGTGCCCGTGTCTTGAAATACGACAAAGAGTACCTTTGTAAGCATTTGGCTGCTAATTCGTTTTGTTAATATGATAATTGAATATTTATGAAAAGGTCATTTTTATGTATTAGAACTGCGCTGATAGGAATATCCTTATTTGCAGTGTCTTCTTGCTATTATGACGACTCCGAATTAAGGGGGCGTCTGGATCAGGTGGAAAGTAAAGTAGCCGAACTGGAAAAGTGGTGTACTACCGTAAACCAAGAGATTCTATCATTGAAAGGATTGGTGGAAGCTCTGGAAAATAATGATTTTGTGACCGGGGTGATGCCGTCAGAAGAGGGGTATGTCATCACGTTCTCGAAAGGAGGCAATATTACCATAAAGAACGGCAAGGACGGTCAGGATGGTGAAGACGGTAAAGATGGTGAAGACGGCAAAGACGGTGGGGATGGCAAAGATGGCAAGGACGGAGTCAACGGAGTAAGCCCGGTTATAGGAGTGGCCAAAGCCGCCGACGGCCTGTACTACTGGACCGTGCAGACGGGCACAGGTGCTCCGGCCTGGATGACGGATGCCAATGGAGACAAGATACGTACCACCGGTGATGAAGGTGATAAGGCAATTTCCCCGACTTTGAAAACCGGGTCGGAATTGGGGGACGGATACAGAGCGGACGCTGTGTATCTTTCGGTAGATGGCGGCGGGACATGGACGAAAGTATCCGGCGATAACGGAACTAATGGAACTGACGGGGTTGACGGAACCAACGGAACCGATGGAAAAGACGCTGTTTTCGCGGGCATGGACAATTCGGATCCGGACTACGTCGTGTTCATTCTGTCTGATAACACTCCGGACGATCTGACGGACAACCCCACTTTGCGCATCCCTAAGTATATCGCGCTGGGACTGGATTTCTTTTCGGGGACCACTCCCATAGACCTGAGCCGGGCCATCGCCATGGACGAGATGGACGGAATCACCTATCAAATAAAGGGAGATGCCGGTAAAGTGCGTGTATCGCTGTTCAGGCAAACCAATGACGGGTGGCTTGTGACTGTTGACGAGACAAACAGGAAGATCGACGCCACCGCCATCACCGGAAAGAATGACGTGACGCTGATGGCTACGGACAATGCGGGACACAGCACCTTCTACCTCCTGAGCCTGACGAAGAACGCCGAAAATGACGGTACGGCAGCCAAACCCTACCGGATCAGGAACAAAGCGGACCTGATGGGGCTGGCCTACAGTGTGAACCGGGGCGATGCGTACAGCGGCAGGCATTTCAGGCTTGAAGCGGACATCGACCTGAACGGAACCCGCTGGACGCCTATCGGAGGGGAAGACGGTTCGCCCGGCTTCAGCGGTGTGCTGGACGGACAGGATCATACGGTGTCGAACCTGAAAATAGAAAAAGCGGATGTCTTTGATTACTACGGATTAGTGGGCTACGCTGTGTCGGCGGAGATAAAGAATATCCGGATTGAATCTCCGAAATTCGAGGTGCTTCAAAGGGAGCATATAGGCGGACTGATCGGAGGAGCCCGGAGCAGTACGGTTACCGGTTGTCAGGTGACGGATATAGAAGTTAACGGTGAGAATTGTGGATATATCGGCGGCCTGATAGGAGTGACGGAAAACAGTGATATAGAATCTTGTACGGTGCTTGGCGGAGAAATTATCGGACAGAGTGCTGTAGGCGGATTGATAGGGGATGTCAATGCAGGTACCGTTCTTCATAGCAGGGCTGCCTGTGCTGTGGCTGCCGAAAATGCTGTGGGCGGATTGATAGGTATGGCCCAGCAAGTCACCATTACGGACTGTTCTGCCACGGGCAATGTAATTCTGACCGGTGTGCGAGGGTCCTTTGCCGGTGGGTTGATCGGGGGAAACTTCGGTAATTTTAGCGCGCAGACGATTATGGCCTGTTATGCTACCGGAACAGTTACTTACGATGGAAACGCCCCAGTTAACTTGGGAGGGCTGATAGGGGCCAATAGGATGAATGGCGCTACACAAAGCATTGTGCTGTGTTACGCCACGGGGGACGTGTCGTCCGCTACCAATGAGCGGGAGAATTATTTGGGCGGACTTATCGGCGCTTCACAGCAACAGCAATCTACGCAATCTATACAGGCTTGTTACGCTACGGGAACCGTCGGCACGACCGGCAGCTATGGTGATAATGTAGGCGGACTGTTCGGACAATATACCCTCTATGATGGAGTAGCCCGAATGACCGGGTGCTATACCACTTGCAATAAAGGAACCTATGGATTTGGGACCGGGTCTGATGAAACCGGTTTGACGCTGACCGATGTGGAAATTATCGCGGGTCCTGTCACCGGTAAGGTCAGTGATATGAACCGGGCTGCATCGGGCGTTCCTTATCAGTATGACGAAAACGCTAAGATCATATCCCGATAGTGACAGGCGAGGTTGAGTGACCGGAAGAGGAAGATGTGTCAGCACCCTTTTCACCACGGAGGAACACAGAGTATCACAGAGGCTTTTTATTAATAATCAACAACTTTAAATCGCCTCTGTGTTACTCTGTGTCCTCTGTGGTGGGTTTCGACACACACTCCTCTTCCGCTTACCCTTCGTGATGCACCACCGTCTCTTTGATGAAATAGACGCAAACGGCTCCCACGATCAGCAGTACGCCCGCCAATACCAGCATGTTCACCTGATGTCCGCCGACAAGGTGGAGGATGCCTCCGCCGACGAGTGCCGCTACAATTTGCGGAACGCAGATTGTCCCGTTAAACAATCCCAGGTAAGCGCCCATGTTCTTGCCCGAAACAGAATTGGTCAGGATGGTGAACGGCAGGGCGAGCATGGCTGCCCAGGCGCAGCCGATCAGTAGGTAGGAGGCAAACAGCAGGTATTCGTTGTGGAAGAAGAGGGTGGATATAAATCCGGCGCCACCCAGCACGAGGCTCAGTGCGTAGGCCTGCTTGCGTGCCTTGAACAGGGGGAGCACCACTGCCCAGATGACCGAGCCGATGGCCTGTACGGCAAACAGCACGCCTACCCAGTTGCCCGCTTCCTGATAGCCTGCGCTCTGCACGTCGGTGGTGCCCCATACGGTGGCTGCGATGGCACCGTTGGTATACGTCCACATGTACATGAAGGCCGCCCAGCAGAAGAACTGTACCAGGCCTACCGTCCAGAATACTTTCGGGGCATGCTTCAGCAGAGAGATGAAGTCGGTTTTCTCTTTCTTTTCGTCGGCTGTGATACCGTGGAATTCTTCAAACTCTTTCGGGGGCATCTCTTTCACTTTTACCGTGGTGTAGATGACGCACAGGATCAGGATGGCGGCACCGATGTAGAACGAGTAAATCACCGAATCGGGTACCGTCCCCTTGCCCGCCGTATTGCTGATGCCGATAAACGTGAAGATGAACGGGAACAGATAACCTACCAGGCTGCCGGCATTGCATAGGAAGCTCTGGATGGAGTAGGCCAGTCCCTTCTGTTTCTCGTTTACCATGTCGCCCACCAGCATTTTGAAAGGCTGCATGGCCATGTTGATCGAAGTATCGAGGAACATCAGCGACACCAGTCCGAAGGTCATCGCCGTGCCCACTGCCATGCCGAAACTGCCTGCGTTGGGCAGCAGGCACATCACGAGCACCGCGATCAGCGAACCTACAAAAAGGTAAGGGATGCGCCGCCCGAAGCGTGTCCAGGTTTTGTCGCTTGCCGAACCGATGATGGGCTGTACGATGATTCCCGCTAACGGAGGGAGTATCCAGAAATAGCTCAGACTGTGCGGATCGGCGCCTAATGTGGCAAATATGCGGCTGATGTTGGCGCTTTGCAGTGCGTATGCAATCTGTACGCCGAAAAAACCAAAGCTGATGTTCCACAGCTTCCAAAAACTTAAGTCAGGTTTTACTTTCATGATATTTATGATAAATGATTTCGTTAGAAATGGATTCACCACGGAGGACACAGAGGGCACAGAGTTTTAATCTCTTGTTTGTCGGATTATTTTAAGAGAAAATCTTCTCTGTGTCCTCTGTGTCCTCTGTGGTGAACCCGGTTTATTTCGTTGTTCCTCGTACCACCAGGTTGGTCCGCACGATTTTGTTGCTGCTTTTTCCTTCATCGTTTCCCTCCAGTTTTTCTATCAGAAGCCTGATGGCACTTTTGCCTACCTCCTCGCCGTGCTGCTCTACCGTGGTCAGTTTCGGGTCTGTGCTTTGGGCAATGGCTCCGTCTGTGAACCCGCAGATGGACACTTCGTCCGGCACTTTCCGTCCCACCAGTTTGCAGGAATAGAGGATGCCCGATGCTGTTTCGTCGTTGATGGCAAAGAAACCGTCCGGACGGTCGGGGCCTTCCAGCAGGGCGGGAGTAATGGCAATTGCTTTCTCGCGGGTATCACACAGCTTGATCATGCTCTGGTCTACCGGAATCCGGTACTTCTTCATGGCATCCAGATAACCGTTCCGCCGGTTCTTGGAGATTTCGAGGTGAGGGGCGGCGCTGTAAAAAAAGATGCGTTTGCATCCGGTCTGTATCATATACTCCACCGCCGCAAACGAGCCCGCGTAATCGTCCACCACCACCCGTTCGGTATTGATTCCGGTACAGATACGGTCGTAAAACACGATGGGGATATTATTGTCCAGCAACTCCTGGTAATGGTCGTATTGGGAGGTGTCTTTGGCCAGGGAAGTGATGACCCCGCAAACCCGTGCCGCGAGAAAAGAGTGGACGATTTTCACTTCCCGTTCATACTCTTCGTTGCTCTGTGCCACCAGGATGTTGTATCCGGCTTTTGCCGCCGTCTCCTCGATGCCGCTCAGCACACACGAAAAAAAGTGGTGCACGAGTTGTGGAATGATGACCCCGATGGTGTTGGAACGGCTCGTGCGCAGGTTCAGTGCCAATACATTAGGCTTATAATTATGTTCGCGCGCGTACTTATGTATAGCGTCCCTTGTTTCCTGGCTGATGTCGGGATTGTCCTTCAGGGCCCTCGATACGGTGGAGGGGGAGACTCCCAGTTCGCGGGCGATGTCTTTGATCGTGATTTGCGGTTTATTCATGGTTGATTGGTTTTGAAATTCACCACAGAGGACACAGAGGGCACAGAGTTTTTTTTTAGACATAAGAACCAAAGGATATACTATCCTTTATTTGTTCATCTGTTCTGTTGTCTGAAAACAAATAGAGCGCAGCTGATTAATCTCTGTGAAACTCTGTGTCCCTCTGTGGTGAATAATTCGTTTTTCACCCAAAGGTAAATGATTTTATATAAAAACAAAACCAATGTATTTACGGATTTGTTTAATATGATACAAAAATAGTGTAAAGGAGGCTAAAAAGTTCGGTGACAATGTGCTATAACCCCGCTTTTACGGTGCAATCGTTTGCGTAGTTGCGGGAGCGGATTTGTCGGACATTAAATAAGTGGCTGTCGCTTAATATACTATTTTTGCTACGTAATCAAGAACGGGAATGGAGTCGTTCATTCTCTATGTAAAGTTTAGAAATCATATTAATATTTATATTGTTAACTTTAATTTTTAAATGCATGAAGCAAGTTAATCTTAGAATCTGTCGTATGATTCTGCCCCTGTTGTTTGGGCTATTCTTGTCATTGAGCGCTTATGCACAGCAAGTCTCTGTCAAGGGACATGTGAAAGATTCAACGGGTGAACCCGTAATCGGCGCGAATGTGGTTGTGAAGGATAATTCTTCTATCGGTACGATTACCGATCTGAACGGAAACTTTGTTCTGAGTGTTCCTCAAAATTCAACTCTTGTAATTTCTTTCATCGGTTACAAGCCGGTTGAAGTGAAAGCTGCTCCCAGTGTGACGGTGACCCTCCAAGATGACGCGGTGATGCTTCAGGAAGCGGTGGTGATCGGTTATGGTACCGTGAAGAAGAATGACGTGACCGGCTCGGTGATGGCAATCGATGCGGACAAGATGGTAAAAGGTATGGCTACTTCGGCTTCCGACCTGTTGGTGGGTAAGGCCGCAGGTGTCAGCGTGATTACCGATGGCGGCGCTCCGGGAGCCGGGGCTACGATCCGTGTGCGCGGAGGTTCGTCCATGTCGGCCAGCAACGACCCGCTGATCGTTATTGACGGGGTGCCTGTCGATAACACCGAAATCAAAGGTATGGGCAATCCGCTCTCTACCGTCCACCCCAATGACATCGAGACGTTTACGATTCTGAAAGATGCCTCTGCTACTGCTATTTACGGTTCGCGTGCCTCCAATGGTGTTATCATCATTACCACCAAGAAGGGACAGTCGGGACGCGTGAAGGTGGACTACAGCGGCACGTTCTCTATCAGTACGAAGTCGAATACGGTCGATGTGATGAAGGCAGACGATTTCCGTAATTTCGTGATCGAGAAGTTTGGCGAGAATAGTCTTCAGGCCAACGCTTTGGGCAAAACCTCTACCGACTGGCAGGATGAAATATTCCGCACGGCTTTCAGCACCGACCATAATGTAAGTGTATCCGGAGCCGTTCCGCATATGCCTTATCGTGTGTCTGTGGCGTATACAAACGAAAACGGTATCCTGAAGACTTCGAACATGCAACGTCTGACAGGTGCCATTAACCTGAACCCCAACTTCTTCGACAAGAAGCTCAACATCCAGCTGAATGTGAAGGGAGTGTACAACAAGAACCGTTTTGCCGACCGTGCAGCTATCGGTCTGGCTACCCAGTATGACCCCACACAGCCTGTCTATATGGAAGGCAACCCTTATGGAAACGGATACTTTATGTATATGAAGCAGGAGGGAGACAAGATTTCTCCGATTGATATCGGTCTGGCCAACCCTGTTGCCATGCTTGAAGAGAAAGATGATAAATCGACCGTTTACCGCAGTATCGGCAATGCGCAGATCGATTATAAATTCCACTTCCTGCCCGAACTGCGCGCTAACCTGAATTTAGGTTATGACGTATCGAAGAGTAAGGGTGACGTGATTATCGCCGACAATTCACCGTTGAGTTACTGTACGGGTAACTTCAAAAGCGGTTTTGGTGAAAACAGCCATTATACACAGTTGAAGCGCAACACCTTGCTCGATTTCTACCTGAACTATACCAATACGTTCGGAGTCAACTACATCGACGTCATGGCAGGTTACTCCTGGCAGCATTTCTATAATTCGACTACCAACTCTTATCCCTACTCGGCCGCTTATGCAGAGAAGACCGGGGAAGAATTCTATAAGAAGGGGGATGACTATGCGAGCGAAAGCTACCTGGTTTCTTTCTTCGGACGTCTCAACTATACATTGTTGAACCGTTATCTGGTGACATTCACCTTGCGTAACGACGGTTCTTCACGTTTCAGCCCGGACAACCGCTGGGGATTGTTCCCGTCCGTTGCACTGGCGTGGAAACTGAACGAGGAGTCATTCCTGAAGAATGTGAACGCTATCTCGGACCTGAAGCTGCGTTTGGGCTATGGTGTGACCGGACAGCAGAACCTGGGTAACGGAGATTATCCGTATATGGCCCGCTATATGTACTCCAAGGCAGGTGCCAACTATTATTTCGGTGACACCGAATACTCTCTGATTGCTCCGCAACCTTACGACCAGAACCTGAAGTGGGAAGAAACCACTACCTGGAACGTAGGTATCGATTACGGTTTCCTGAATGGACGCATCACGGGTACAATCGACTATTACTTCCGTAAAACGAAGGACTTGCTGAACACCGTTACGGCCCCTGCCGGAACCAACTTCAGCAATCAACTGCTGACCAATGTAGGTACATTGGAGAACAAGGGTTTTGAATTCAGCATCAATGCCCATGCCGTTTCAACCAAAGACTGGAACTGGAACATCGGCTACAACATCTCTTACAATAAGAACAAGATCACCAAGATGACCTTCAATGACGACCCCAACTATGCCGGTGTCATCCATGGCGGTATCGACGGTGGTACAGGATACAACGCCCTGATCCACCGGGTAGGCGAGGCATTCAACTCCTTCTACGTGTTCGAGCAGATTTACGGTCCCGACGGTAAACCTATCGAAGGTGCCTATGTAGACCAGAATGGCGATAACCAGATTAACGACGCCGACCTGATCTGCTTCAAGAAAGCTGCTCCCGACGTGTTCATGGGGCTGACCTCACAACTTTCTTATAAAAACTGGGACTTTTCATTTGCTTTGCGCGGTAGCTTTGGTAACTATGTTTACAACAACGTACAGTCCAACCGTGAAGCATACGAAGGCGCCAATATGTATGACCAGACCGGATTCCTGAAGAACCGTCTGACCTCTGCCCGCAGCACCGACTTCAAGAACGCTCAATACCGTTCGAGCTATTACGTTCAGAATGCTTCGTTCGTGCGTATGGACAACATCTCTTTAGGGTATACGTTCAACAAGCTCTTCAATGATAAACAGAGTGCACGCGTATATGCTACGGTACAGAATCCGTTTGTCATCACTAAGTACAAGGGACTGGATCCGGAAATCAGTGGTGAAGGAATCGATAACAACATCTATCCTCGCCCCCGTGTATTCATGATCGGCCTTAATCTCAATTTTTAAATCTGTAAAACATGAAAACAATAAAATTTAAATATCTTCTTCCCTGTGCATTGCTGGGAATGATGTTAGGAGTAGCGTCTTGTGTGAACGACCTCGATACGGTTCCACTGGACAAAGACGAATTGGTTTCCGACGTTGTTTTCGGGAACGAGCCTTTAGCTTATGAACAGAGCCTTGCTAAGATTTATGCGGGTATGGCCATCGGTGGTAACAGCGGAGGTGACTCCGATCAGGATGTGGTAGGTATCGACGGCGGTAGCCAGGCTTCCTTCCTCCGTGTATTGTGGAATATGCAGGATCTGCCTTCAGACATCGCACACTGTGCATGGAACGACCCCGGTATCCCTGAATTCAACCACATCTCCTGGGGTGCATCCAGTCCGTGGATCAAGGGTTCATATTACCGCCTGTTCTATCAGATCAACGTAGCCAACGCCTATCTGCGCGAAACGACCGAAGATAAACTGGATGCCCGCGGTTGCGACGCTTCACTGAAAGCCTCGATCAAGACATGGCGTGCCGAAGCCCGTTTCCTGCGTGCACTGAGCTATGAGTATGCGCTCGACCTGTATCGCAATGTACCGTTTGTAGACGAAAACAGCCCGATCGGAAGCATTCCGCCGAAGCAGATCATGGCTGCCGACCTGTTCAACTGGATTGAGAAAGAACTGACTGAGTGTGTGGAAGATATGTTGGAACCGGCAGTGGGATACAACCAGGACTACGGACATGCCAACAAGGCTGCCGCATGGGCACTCTTGTCACGCTTGTACCTCAATGCGGAGACTTACGTCGGCCTGAACAAATACACCGAATGTATCACGTATGCAAAGAAGGTGATCGAAGTGGGCTATCAGTTGGAACCTGTTTATGTGGATATGTTCAAGGCAGACAATCACTTGTCTAACGAAATGATCTTCCCGGTACGCTATGAAGGCGACCAGACGATGACCTGGGGTGGTATGACCGCCTTCTTATGTTGGGGGGCTACGGCAACTCAGGATGAAGTCAACGCCAAAGGAGCATGGCAGGGTGTGAGGGCAAAATCTTCACTCTACAACCTGTTCCTTAAAGAGAGCAGCAGCGATGCGGATACCCGTAAGGCAATGCTTCGTACCGATCTGACAACCAGTATTGAAATTATTGACGAAAATACATTCCAGAATAATGGTATTCCTGTTACCAAATACTTCAATGTGAACAAGGACGGAACGCTGCCTCCTTCTAAGGAAGCTTATGTTGACTTCCCGCTCTTCCGTCTGGGTGAGATCTACCTGACGTATGCGGAAGCTGTGCTCAGAGGCGGTCAGGGTGGCGACAGAGCTACTGCTCTCCGTTATGTGAACGATCTGCGTAAAAGAGCTTACAGTGATAAAACGCTGGCTCCTATCTCCGATTCCGATTTGACATTGAACTTCATCATTGACGAGCGGGGCCGTGAATTCTTCTTCGAAGGACAACGCCGTACGGACCTGGTACGTTTCGGACTGTTTACTACTGCCGGTTATGTATGGCCCTGGAAGGGCGGTGCAGCCAAAGGTAAGGCTGTAGAGAGCTTCTACAACGTGTTCCCGATTCCGTCAGACGATATCGGTTCTAACACGAATCTCAAGCAGAATGAAGGATACTAAAATCGAATGACCATTAAAAACAACGAATAAGATTATGAAAAAAATATATTTCTATACACTGTTGTTAGGGCTTCTGGCTTTTACGGCTTGCGAAGACGAGAAGTCGCCCGTCATGGAGTTGCAGAAAGCCTCTGCTTTTGAGCCTTTCTCTCAAAGCGACTTTACTTTCAACGATGAAAATGCTGCGGCGGAGTTCCCCGAGATTAAATGGACGCCGGCGGACTATGGAGTGAAGGCAGTGGTGAACTATGACGTTACGCTGACGAATGACGCGAATGCGAAAACCGTTTTATTAGGTGAAACCGGGGCTACCGTCCTGAAGTTTACCAATGCGCAGATGAACGCTATGATGGCCAAAGTGGGCGCTTATCCGGGACAGACTTATAACTTTACGATTACGCTGACTTCTAAGGCGTATGACTTGACAGCTGATCCGGCTTCGAACTCGATTACTTTCAAGGCTACTCCTTTTGATCCGAATGCGGTTGACTGGAAATTTGCTTATGTAGCCGTGGGTTATCCCGACTGGGACTATATGAATGCTTACCTCCTGGGCGACCCGGATGGCGACGGGGTATATCAGGGATATGCCAACTTTGACGCGGACGGCGCTTCGTATGCCATTGTGGACGGAAGTGATCTTACCAAGGTTCTGGCAAAGGACCTGACGGTTGCGAAAAAAGGATTTTACGGAATCAAAGTAGATGCCGAAGGTAAGGTAGAACAGACCGAACCCCTTGTATGGGGAGTGGTGGGAGACGCTACTTCCGGTGGTTGGGATAAGGACACGCAAATGGATTATGATGCCACTACCCGCTTATGGACGGTGACTACTCCGTTGCTTGACAAAGAGTTTAAATTCAGGTCGAACAATAGCTGGGATTCCGATAACTACGGAGCAGTGCCCGGTAAGGAGTCTGAGCTTGAAGGCGAACTGGTGGCAGGGCCTACTAACTTCAAGGTGCTGAAAGCCAGCCCGTACGTGATTACCCTGAATCTGACAAATGCCGGTAAATATTCTTATAGCATGGTGGAAACCACCGTTGAACTGTCCAGTGCGGAAATGGCGCTGCCGGGAAGCTATCAGGGATGGGATGCCGAGAAAGACGATTGCTACAAAGTAGTGTCTGCCGCCCGCGACTTTATCTATACCGGGACACACTATTTCGATGCCGATACCAAATTCAAATTCTGGGATGCCGGGGTATGGATCGGTATGATGGACCCTATCAGTTGGGATGGAGATAAGAACGTAGGGACATTTACTGTGAAACCCAGCGACGGCGATAACATCAAGATTGAAACAGCCGGTTACTATCGGGTAGGTGCCGATATGAAGAAGCTGACAGCTTCGTTGACCAAGACCGGATGGGAAGTGATCGGTGACGCCACGCCCGGCGGATGGGATAAAGGAACCTTGATGAATTATGATCCGGCAACCAAACTCTGGTCGGTGGATGTTGTTCTGGTGGCCGGTGAGATGAAGTTCAGATGGGATGGTGCATGGACTGTCAATCTGGGCGGCGCTCTGGGAGCACTGACTCAGGATGGTGACAATATGAAGGTGGCAGCCGGAACTTATACCATTGTGTTGAATCCGGATGCCAAAACGGCTACCATGACTAAGAAATAATCCTGTCTTTTTTACCACAGGTAATTTTCTCACCACAGAGAACACAGGGTAACACAGAGTATTCATGTCGATAATCAGTGACATAAAAATCGACTCTGTGTTACGCTGTACCCTCTGTGGTGAATTTTTATATACCCCTCTCTTCTTTTTATATACAATAATACCTTTTAATCTATGAAATATTTATCTTTTCCGTTTCTGCTTCTCCTGCTTCCGCTGATTGGTTTCGGTTGTTCGTCGGATGAAGAAGAAACCGATTCTCTGATCTTTTCGTCTGATAGTGAAACTTATTTTGAGCAAGGCATTGACTTTCCCGCTGCTTCGGGAACACGGACTTTGTCGTTTTCGGCAGGGCGTCCGTGGCGGATCTCGCTGACCGGTGCGGATACACGTACGGCGGCAGACTGGTGTACGGTGACTCCGTCTTCGGGTGGGGCGGGCGACGCTTCCGTCACTGTCAGTACACAGGAAAACACCGGTTATGACAGCCGGAGCGTGAAACTGACCTTGGTGACAGGAGGAATTGAAAAGAGCTTTACCGTTTCACAAAAGCAGAAAGATGCGCTGACACTGACGGCCTCCCGCTTCGAAATAGGCAAAGAAGGAGGAAATGTGCAGGTGGAAGTAAAAGCCAATATCGCATTTGAGGTCGAAATCCCGGAAGCGGGCCGCAGTTGGATTTCTCAGGTCAATACCCGCGGGTTGGTGTCTGCCAACCTGACTTTTGCGGTGGCTCCCAATCAGGGGCCGGCTGGGCGTGAAGGAGAGATTGTGATCAGGAGCGGCAGCCTTTCGGAAAAGCTCCGGATCACACAGGAGGGGAGCTGTGACGACGGGCTGAGTTTCCGGCCCGGGGCTCCGGATGCCGATCTCCCACTGACCCTGTACTTTAAAGCAACGAAGGATTCTCCGCTTTATGACTATACGGGTGATGTTTATGTACATGCGGGAGTGGTGTCGGAAGGGAGCTGGATGCATGTGCCTGCGGACTGGAATACCAATGTGGACAAGTGCAAAATGAACCGGGTGGCAGATAATATCTGGAGCATTACGCTGGAGCCTTCGATACGCCAATGGTTCGATTCGGGCGAGACTCCGGTCCGGCAGCTGGGCATCGTCATCCGCAGTGCCGACGGCAGCAAAAAGGGACTGGACGGGGACTCGTTTGTCACTGTTACCGATCGTTTGTACAAACCTTTTGAGCCGGCGGCTGTCAAATATGCCTCCATGCCCGGCGGTTTGCAGGAAGGCATCAATCCGGTGGACCCGTCGACTGTCACACTGGTGCTGTATGATAAAGACAAAAAGGGAGGACATAAGGACTTTGCACATGTCGTGGGCGACTTTAATGACTGGAAGCTGAGCAATGAAAGCAACAGCCAGATGAACCGGGATGACGCTGCGGGGTGCTGGTGGATTACGCTGACCGGACTTCAGCCCGCCCGTGAATATGCTTTTCAGTATTATGTAGGTACGAGGGAAGGGGAGACCCTTCGTCTGGCCGATGCTTACAGCCGTAAGATACTCGATCAGGATAATGATAAATACATTTCCTCTTCTACCTATCCCGATGCGAAAGAGTATCCTTCGGGGGCTGTCGGCATTGCTTCTGTGTTCAAGATACGGGAGGATGCTTATGACTGGAAGGTCAAAAACTTCCGGATACCCGATAAAGAGAACCTGATGATCTACGAACTGTTGTTGCGCGACTTCACTGCTACAGGCGACCTGAACGGGGCGATGGAGAAGATAGGGTATCTGAAAAGTCTGGGCTTCAATGCCGTCGAACTGATGCCGGTGCAGGAGTTCGACGGAAACGACAGTTGGGGATACAATCCTTGTTTCTATTTCGCTCTGGACAAGGCTTACGGTACGGACCGCATGTATAAGGCTTTCATCGATAAATGCCACGAAGCGGGTATGGCTGTCCTTTTTGATGTGGTCTACAACCATGCCAGTGGTTCGCATCCTTTTGCCCGTTTGTATTGGGATACCAAAAACAACCGTACGGCAGCCGATAACCCCTGGTTTAATGTGAAAGAGCCCCATCCTTACGGTGTCTTCCACGATTTCAACCATGAATCGCCCTTGGTGCGTGCATTTGTAAAACGGAATCTGAAGTTCCTGCTGGAAGAGTATCACATCGATGGTTTCCGTTTCGACATGACGAAGGGATTCACGCAGAACAGCAGTACGGAGGCTACCGCCGGAAAATATGATGCTTCGCGTATTGCCATCCTGAAAGATTATAACGGGGCAATTCGTGAAGTGAATCCGCAGGCTGTCGTCATCCTTGAGCATTTCTGTGACGAAAAAGAGGAGAGCGAGTTGGCGGAAGAGGGCATGCAGCTTTGGCGCAACCTGAACAATGCTTATTGCCAGTCGGCAATGGGCTATCAGTCGGACAGTGATTTTACTCCGTTGGTCACTTTCGGAACTACCATGCCCTACGGAGGATGGGTTGGTTTTATGGAAAGCCATGACGAAGAACGGACAGCCTTCAAGCAGATTGCTTACAGCGGGGAGCCTTTAAAATCGGATCTGAATGCCCGTATGAAACAGCTTGCCACGAATGCTTCATTCTTTTTCACGGCACCCGGGCCTAAGATGGTCTGGCAGTTTGGTGAAATGGGATATGATGTATCGATTGAAGAGGGAGGGCGGACCGGTAAGAAACCCCTGCATTGGGAATATCTGGATAATGGAGCCCGGAAAGAATTGTGTGATACGTACGCAAAGCTGTTGAAACTGCGGAGGGAACATGCTGAACTCTTTGATCCCGGAGCCACGTTCTCCTGGCTGGTGAAGACGGCCAACTGGACCGGAGGACGTTTTCTCACCCTCGAGGCAGCCAACGGCAAGAAGTTGGTGGTGGTGGGCAATTTCACCGCTAAGCCGATAGAAGCAATCACTACCTTCCCGGCAACGGGAGTCTGGACGGAGTATCTGAATGGTACGAAACTCCATGTGACCTCGATGCAGACCGGCCTGACGATACCTGCCCATGGATGTCGCGTCTATACTAACTTCTGATTATAAAAAGGGCTACACCCTCTGTTCCGGAAGGTGTAGCCATACACAGCAAAGGGTGTAGCCACGGCGGTCGGATGGCTACACCCTTTGAAATATTGGTGACTGGGTTTTACAGCAGGCTGATCTTCGACAGCATCTTCTCTGTCCAGTTCATCTCTTCACCGATCCATCCGGATTCTTCCGAACCGAGTGCGTTCTGCTGTTGGTATTGCATCAGCAGATCCCTGTATTCCTTCAGCTTATCGGCAGCCTTTACCTGTTTGTTCATGCGCATCAGCAGCAGGATCTCCTGTTTGTTGATGTCCAGGTTGCGGGCGGTAGCGATCTCTTTGGCTTTCTCCAGCAGTTTCAGGCAGGATTCATTGCTTTCGGGAGTGTTTTCCTGTGCCATGCGTGCTTTCACCAGAATTACGTAATCGTGGTCCGAAGCCACCTTGTTGTCTATGTTCTTGCATACAAGCTGTTCGGCCATTTTGTAGCGTTTGTCTCCCTGGTACATGGCTGCGTTGAACGTCACGATATCCGATGTCGCTTTCTGATAAGCATGGCTGTGGATGCTTTCTTTTTCTCCCAGTTTGGCAAGTCGTTCTTTCAGTCGTGCATAGCTGTCATATCGTGTCAGGTTGTTGTAACGGTGCGTTGAACCATAGAAATCTTTTATTTTTGCGATAGCCGAGGATAATGCATCGGGGTTCAATCCTTTGAACGCCAGATAGTCTCTTGCAATCCGGTCGGCCTGTATCTCTTGCTTGCTGTTGTAATCCATTCCCAGGCGGTTTACTGTCCGTACGTTGACCAATGCCGCAATGGTTCCGATGCTGGCGGCCAGTTCAATGGCGCCCACCCGTTCGTCGTATCCGTACATCCAGTTGGTGTCATCGGCCGCCATGGCTACCGTACCGAGCACGTCTGCCCAGAAAGCGGCACGTTTGGCACGGGTTTCGGCACGTGACACGTTGTTCACCTGATGATCGAGGATGAAGTGAACCATTTCGTTGGCAATGACGGCTTCCAGTTCCTCTTCGGAGTCGAGTGTGCACAGTAAACCGGTACTTACCAGCATAGCGCCGTTGGGCAACATATAAGCATCCGGTTCGGGCGACTGGATGATGCGTACATTCAGGCGTTCCGGACGTTTGGAATCCACCTCTCCCGGATTGACTTTGGCAAAAATGGCTTGTACGTAATCCTCGATGTAAGCGTCTTTATAACTGATTTCGTTTAATTTGTCCAGATAGTCCAGGCACTCCTCGTCCAGCTCTTGCCGCATGTCATAGCGGTATCCTTTCCGGTCGTAGTAATCGTACATGCCTTGGGACAGGTAAATCCCCTGCCAGTACTCAAGGACCGTTTCCGGTTTCAACCGGATGATTTTGTTGGCTTCTTCCTCTCCGATAGGATATTGCAGTCCGTCGATTTCCACTCCGTAAGTGATGCCCACCGCATCGTTGGGCGAAATTCTCATCTTTCGCACTCCGCGTATGACGACCGGAGTCCCTTTTGAGTAGTTTTGATATTTCTCCGTCAATTCGCCTTTCAGCGCGATAGGACCGCTGAGATTATCCCCTTTTCCACTTCTGGCATACAGGATGCACGATGTCAGAACAAGCACAAACAGAATAGCAAGTCGTTTCATAGTCGTATCTTTTTTAGTAAATTTATTATTTAGATGTTACGAAGATACAAAAGAAGTTCCCTCTGTCACAGCTTTTTTCCCTATTGTGCAATAGGATTTTCCCTATAAAGAATGTGCCTCTTTGTATTTATATATAAATAATATAGTCTATATTTGTACTTTTTAAAATTGAAAGGGAAAACAAACGTCAGCAAGAGTCTTAATGAAGCGTTCCAGAATTCTATACATCGCCGTTATCGGCTTTCTTCTGATTTTAACAGCCGGTTGGGTGTATTCTGCACAAAGTCGGCGGACGGAACAGAGGAAGAAGAATATACAACTGAATATACAATTGGTTTATTCGTTTGCCGCGGATGATATAGGGTATGGTAAGTTCCGGCAGAATCTGGAAGACGAGTTGAAGGAAAGGGGATTTGTTCCACGGATTACAGAATTTTATCTTAATTGTGAATTCTATAGAGAGCAGGAAGAGGTGGAACGTATGCGCGATTATCTCAACACAGTTGGCGAAGATAGTGTGGATATGCTGCTGGTTGTGGGAGATCAGGCTGCTTATTCGGTCTTGAAGTCGGCACACCCTTTACTGTGGAAGCATCCTGTGGTGCTGAGTAATATTCATTTTCCCAACGAGGGACAGTTGAAGCAATATGCGGATGCTCCGGTATATTTGCTTTCCGACGAGCCCGATTTTAAGTCGAACATCGAATTTATGAAACGGTTGTTTGACCGTGACAATATCACTGTGGTCTATAATCAGGATCTGACTTTTCTGGGAAAATGTTCAATGAAGAAGTTACTGGATGATACGGATAAAAAGAATATTGTGATGTGGAGAAGACAGAACGGTATTTTCAGTTTAAACATCTATCAGTCACTGTATGATATGGCCCAAAAGGAAAATCTGACCATACAGGACTATTTTCCTCAAAATAAAGAACCCCGGGATTTTACGATAAGAATGTTCCCTTTCCGCTATATGGCAGGATTGGTTCTGCTCGGGATCACCTCCATGCCCGAAGAACGGCAGTACGATACGGCTTTCTTGCTGGATAAATGGGATGTCTCTACCATGCCTGTTTCCCGTACGCTGAATATTCCTTCATTCAGTTGCATCCGTGAGGGTTTTAACGAAAATATCGGCATTGTGGGTGGATATATGGCTACCGATGAAATATCGGCGGAAGCCGTAGCTTCTTTGGTAGAAGGCCTTTGGTCGGGGAATGGTGCCAAAGAGCCTAAACGCCGGGAGCTTGCCAAGGAATATGTATTGGACTGGACCCCCTTTTCTGCTTTTAAGGTTTTCGACGTGGGCACGGTGCCGGAGAATGTAAAGATACTCAATCGGCCTTTCTACGATAAATATCGCCGGGAAATGTATGCTTCCGGGGTTATTTTTGTCTGCCTGTTTGTTGGCTTGATCGTTGCCCTGCTGCGCATCCGGCGCAAAGTCCGTCGTGAACATGAAGATATACAGGCTTTGAAGAGCGCACACGAGCATTTGTCTCTTTCCACCTCGGGAGGAAATATCTCTTTGTGGTATATACGCAGGGGAGAGCTGAATCTGGACGAGAACTTTGTACAACTTACCGGTATCAAATGCCGGCACTATGCTTTCAGGCATTTTTTAAAGTTTCTGCATCCCGATGACATGAAGTGCATTGAGAAATTATTCAGGGAGACGAGAGAGTTGCAGGTGATGGCTCTGCAGCGGCTGCGGTTCTGCTTTGATGAGGCAGGGTACGAGTGGTTTGAATGCCGTTGCGACAGCCTGAAGGATAATCAGGGAGAATTGGTGATAGCAGGTGTCATCCAGAATGTACAGGAACTGGTACGAAGGGAGGACGAACTGATCAGGGCGAAAGAGATTGCGGAAAACGCTGAACTGAAGCAGTCGTTCCTGGCTAATATGAGCCATGAAATACGTACACCGCTAAATGCCATCGTCGGTTTCACCAACATCCTGGTAGACGAGACGGCCGGGGAGCTTGACGAGGAGGAGAAGAAGGATATGATCGGAATTGTGAATCATAACAGCGAGTTGTTGCTCAAGCTGATCAGTGATGTGCTGGATATTTCGCGACTGGACTCCAATAATCAGGAATTTGTCATAGAACGGTATGACCTGGCGAAGATTGTTTCTGAAATTTATCGTACCCATCAGGTGATCATCCATCCTCCTGTAGAGTTCCGGTTGAAGATGGACGATAGCTGGACTGTGTATGTGGCAGTGGATAAGCTCCGCCTGATACAGGTCATTTCCAACTTCCTCAGCAATGCGAACAAGTTTACTGCGGAGGGTAGCATTACGCTGGGATGTGAAGTGGATCCCGGGCGGGCCGAAGTAGGCATTTATGTGGAAGATACCGGCAAAGGGATCGACACCGGACACCTGAACGCCATTTTCGACCGTTTTTATAAAGCGGATGAATTTGCGCAGGGCACCGGATTGGGATTGTCTATCTGCAAGGTGATTGCCACGCGGCTGTCCGGACGTGTCGAAGTGCAGTCTCAGGTCGGAAAAGGCAGTCGTTTTACTCTGGTGCTTCCGTTAATGAGGAATTCGGAAGGATGATTTCCATAATCTCTTCTTCCATATGGGAGCGGTGTATGGCATAGCCTTTCCAGCATTCTTCTATCCGGCCATTCGGCGCTATCAAGATAAAAAATGGTATGGATTTTACTCCGTAACGAGCTGCAATGCCTGCCAGTCCCTGCCCGTCGCTGAGGTTGTCCCATAGAAAATCCCGGCTACCCTTTTCCCAACTTTCACGACTGCCTACATTTATACTGATAATCGCCAGTTTGTCCGGACACGAAGATGCCAGTTCTTTTAATCCGGAAACAGATTTTACGCAAGGTGCGCAATATTGATCCCAGAAATCCAGCAGAATGTATTTGTTTTTATTCAGGTAATCTGACAGTTTGCAGGAATTTCCTTCCAGGTCGGTCAGTTCTGCATCTATGTATTGATCTCCCCTTTCGGGCGCTTTGTTAGGGTAAAAACAAGATTTGATTAATTTCCCATAATAGGTTTGTTTTTGTTTTCCTGTTAGTTTGGCATAGGTCTCTTTCCCTGTGCGGAGATGTTCCGGGCTTGTCATCCAGGAGGCATAAGCACTCGTTAAAAACAGCCACACTAAGCCGACATCTGTCAACTGCGGCTGTTCATGCAGATTGTTGAGTATACGAATCTGTCCGGGTAAATCATTCTGTATCATCTGGCTCGATAGTATCCGGATGCTGTCCGGCGAAAGAGATTTATCCCATAATTGCCTGCTGTTCATCCGGCTCGTCATTACCATGTTGTCCTTTCCCTTCAATTGCCGGTATAAATCTTCTTCCGATTGTTGTGGCATATTGTTCTTCACAATCCATGTTTCGGGTACTTCCGAATTGGCGGATATCCTTATCGTATCATCACCGACCCACAAACGCAGGCCAAGTGTGCCGATTGCTTTCTCCGTTCCATACAGGTAGATGAGATCCGGTGTTTTCTTTCTTTCTCCTTCCAGGTGGAAGGTACCGTTGCGGACAACATCGGATGTGAAACAAAAGGTCGGGCCCATTCCGTTCCAATGTCCCAGATAAAGAATGGAGCCGTCCGGGATATATCCATTCGTTTGCCCTTCGATAACGAAATGTTGTGCATTCATATTCCAGAAAGAAAGACAAAACAAAAATAAAAGCCATACTCGTTGATATTTCATAGTTACTCCCTCCTCCGTTTTTGGGTTGTGATTATCCGGTTACTCTCGTCCGGCTCCACTCTCTTTCAGTCTCTTTGTTACTTAAGGGGGGAGGGGGAATTGGGTAACTTTTGTTGGTTGGGACAAATTAACTAAATGTTTTAGTTGTGCGACGTGTTTTGATAGTTAATAAACTAAAACAGGTCGTTGTTTGGATAATTATCCTTGAAAGGTAGCTAACGGGCAAAAAAATAAGCTGCCTCCTTTGCGGAGGCAGCTTATTTTTATCAATCGGAAGTCCGTTTGATTATTTCTTACGGTTACCGTAACGGCTCATGAACTTGTCAACACGTCCGGCTGTATCTACCAATGTAGATTTACCTGTGTAGAACGGGTGAGAAGTGCTTGAGATTTCGACTTTCAGCAACGGATAAGTTTCACCTTCGAATTCGATGGTCTCTTTAGTTGCCACAGTTGATTTAGACAAAAACATATCACCGTTTGACATATCTTTGAATACTACCGGACGGTATGATTCAGGATGAAGACCTTTTTTCATTTCAATATTTGTTTTTTAAATTATTATATCGTTTTACTATTTGGTAAGAATAGTGTAATGGTCATTTTTCAGAGCGCAAAGATAATGCTTTTTTGTTTCTTAGGAAAAAAGTTTCGGAAAAAAAGTCGTATTCTCGCTTTTTTTTAAGACTTTTGCAGGGTTGACGGAGAAAATCCGTTGGTTTAAAGTCAAGGTCCCGCTGGTTTGAAATCCCAAAAGGACATTAAATAGTTAAGAAATGAACTAAATTCACCACAGGGCAACACAGAGTCTTATAGAGATTTTTTCTTCTTTCCAATATCCTGATAACAAGAACTTAAGGCTCTGTGTTGCTTTGTCGTGAATCAAACTTAAAACAAAATTATGAAGAAACTGATTATTGCATTCGGCTTTTTAGTGTTGCTGTCTGTCGGTGTCCGTGCGCAGGAGCACAAAGACGGGCTGTACAGCGTTGCCTTTTACAATCTTGAAAACCTGTTTGATACCATTCACGATGCCGGAAAAAACGATTATGAATATCTGCCGGATGCTGCTAAGGGATGGAACTCGGAGAAGTATCACTCCAAACTGAAAAAACTGTCCAAAGTGCTGGGTGAACTATCGCGCGATAAAGTACCTGCCGGACCTGCCGCCATTGGGGTGGCCGAGGTTGAAAACCGGAATGTACTTGAAGACCTGATTCGCCAACCGGAAATGGCTGCGGGAGGTTATCGCTACATACATTACGAAGGACCCGATAAACGGGGAATCGACTGTGCGTTGCTGTATGATCCAAAACAGTTTACTCCCCGTACGACGGCATTGGTTCTTTCCACTCCGTTCGAAGGAGATACGATTCACAAGACCCGTGGATTCCTGATCGTCGGTGGTGAACTGGCAGGCGATAAGGTATGTATGATTGTAAACCATTGGCCATCCCGTGGGGCGGAAGAGCCTGTGCGTATGCATGCCGCCATGCAGGTGAAGGCATTGAAGGATTCGTTAATGCGTTCGGACAAAGACCTGAAACTGATTATTATGGGTGATCTTAACGACGACCCGATGGATCAGAGCCTTGCCGTGCTGGGAGCTAAGAAACACGTCGAAGATATGACGGAGGATGACCTCTATAATCCTTGGTGGGTGACGCTGGAAGATAAAGGAGTCGGCACTTTGCTGTATCGCGGCAAATGGAATCTGTTCGATCAGATTATTATTTCACCCAGTCTGCTTCAGGCTGCAAAAGGACTGAAATATGATCATAACGAAGTCTTTCTGCGTGAATACCTGTTCCAGCAGGAGGGCAGATACAAGGGTTCACCGTTGCGCACCTACGGCGGTAAGGTATGGTTGGACGGTTACAGTGACCACTTGCCTACCATAATATATATGAGGAAACAATAAAACCCTTTATTTGCTACGTAGACATTACAAACGGCTCTTAAAGGATGGGAAATAAATTGAAATAGGATTGAATTGCACCCGTCGGGCGGATATTTCCGTCCGACGGTTTCTCTATTCAAAGGATTATTCTTACTTTTGCGTAGAATTTTTGATTCACTAACAATAAACTTTTAAACAAAATGGTTAATTACAAAGATTTAGGTCTGGTAAACACTAGAGATATGTTTGCTAAG
>OGEQ01000217.1_pt1 | contig 63690 bp, 56 predicted proteins | sample 1570731 | NCBI WGS metagenome assembly OGEQ01 (sample SAMEA2582132, study PRJEB24529) | metagenome | biome: Human gut stool | place: China | collected 2011
GGCAAAAATCCTATCGGCACAGCCGATTTGGAATGGATTTTTGCGCGTAACTGTGTATTGAACAGTTATGTAGAATGTTTTTAAGGTACTGAACGGTTATACAGAAAGTAAGACAGAAAGTGAGACAGGAGGAAAGGACCATGGCTCTGATCTATGCGGTAGAAGATGATAAAAATATTCTGGAAATTGAGATGTTCGCGTTAAAGAACAGCGGATATCAGGTGGAAGGATTTGAATGTGCCCGCGATTTTTATAAAAAGCTGGAAGAGAAGCAGCCGGATCTTGCCCTTTTGGACATTATGCTTCCGGACGAGGATGGACTGGAGATCGTTGCAAAGCTCCGCCGCCGTCCGGAGACGAAAAAGCTTCCGATCATCATGGTGACGGCAAAGAGTACCGAGATCGACAAGGTAAAGGGACTTGATGTCGGAGCGGATGATTATCTGACAAAGCCTTTTGGTGTCATGGAGCTGATCGCCAGAGTAAAGGCGGTGCTCAGAAGGACGATGGAGGAAGATAAATTCCTGACCTTGGGGGATATCTTCCTGGATGATGAGAAACATATGGTATACGTGAAGGATGTTCCGTGCAGCCTGACATTTAAGGAATATGAGCTCTTAAAGCTCCTGCTCCACAATGCGGGGATCGTAGTGACGCGAGAGATCATTTTAGAGCGCGTATGGGGAATCGACTTTGAAGGTGAGTCGAGAACGCTGGACATGCATATCCGGACGCTCAGACAGAAACTCGGTGAAGCGGGTTCCATGATCCGCACTGTGAGAAATGTGGGGTATATGATCGAATGAAACGGAAAATCCATATGGAACTTCTGGCCACGGCAGTGTTCGCAATTTTACTGACACTGCTGTGTGCCTTATTTGTTTTTTACGGGGTCTACCGGAAACAGGTCATCGGGGATCTGAAGGCTGATGCCCTCGTCATGAAAAACCTGCATATCTTCGACGATATTTCCGATCTGCACCCGGATGCCTACGACCTGAACCCGGATACGCTGCGCATCACGGTGGTGAATGCTAACGGGAGCGTTATTTTTGACAGCAACGCGGATTTTTCTGTGATGGATAACCATGAAGGCCGCCCGGAGATCCTCATGGCGGCGAAGTCCGGAGAAGGAAGCGGAACCCGCCGGTCCACAACGCTGGATAAAAATCTGTTCTACTATGCGATCCGGCTGGGTAACGGGCGGATCTTAAGGATCGCGAGGGAGGGCGACAATATTTTTGCCCTGACCCAGAACATGATGATGACGGTAGTCGGAGTATTTGTCCTTCTCTTTTTCTTCTGTATCATGATGGCTAATTACTTTACGAAGAACCTTGTGGCGCCGATCGAGCAGATGGCGGAGAATCTTTCGGAGCCGGGGACGCAGGCGGCCTATAAGGAGCTGGTACCGTTTATGAATAAGATCCGGCAGCAGCATGAGGATATCTTAAAGAGCTCCCAGGTCCGGCAGGAATTTACGGCGAACGTGTCCCATGAGCTCAAGACCCCGCTCACGGCGATCTCCGGCTATGCGGAACTGATCGAACACGGCATGTCCGGGGAGAATACGGAACGGTTTGCGTCGGAGATCCATAAAAACGCGGCGAGACTTCTGACCCTGATCAATGATATCATCCAGCTTTCCCAGCTTGACGGCGGAAAGAAAGATGTGGAGTATAGAGATCTGGATCTGTTTCCGCTGGCGAGAGAATGTGTGGACATGCTCCAGATGAATGCCCAGAAACAGAACGTGACGATCCGGGTCCAGGGCGGAGAAGCACCGGTTTTCGCGGATAAGCAGCTGATGGAGGAATTGATCTATAATCTTTGCGACAACGCGATCCGGTACAATAAAAAGGACGGAACTGTGACGGTGACGACCGGCATTGAGAACGGGCATACGTTCCTTTCTGTGAAAGACACCGGAATCGGTATCCCTGCGGAACATCAGGAGCGTGTATTTGAGCGATTCTACCGTGTGGATAAGAGCCGCTCGAAGGCGACGGGAGGAACCGGTCTGGGACTTGCGATCGTAAAGCACATCGTTGCCCAGCACGGGGCAAAATTGACCCTTGAGAGTGAGCAGGGCAAGGGAACGGAGATCCGCGTAGAGTTCTCGGAGGCGTTAAAGCAGCATGAGATTGAAACTGCAAAACAGCGTCAGGAGGTTCATGCGGAGCGGTCAGAAAATGGTTCGTCAGATTGAAGCAAAAGACAGATGATCTGCAGGTCATATGTGACAATATTTACAAAAATTACAAAATTTGCTGCTTTACTTCAAAAACACGTTGATACAGAAGGAAAACTGTGATAGTATGTAACACATAAGTGCAGTCCAGGCGGACAAACGTCCGTCTGGACACTCTGGAGAGTCTCCGTATGGAGCGCCGAAGGTGTAAGACCGGTTCATGTCCATGGTACCGGTCGATCTCTCAGGCAAAAGGACAGGGCATACAAATAACCACAATGGGGCAACTCCCCGTTGTATGCAAATGTTCTACTCTTTGGAGAGCTGATCAATATCAGCTCTTATTTTATTGCATGGAAATTCAGAGGGGATATTCCATGATGCCGGACAGCCGGAAATTTAAAGAAAAGGCTGGCGGCTATGATGATGAAAGAGGAGGATAATTAAAATGGACACACTGATGCAGCTTGTAACAAAGGGAAATGATTTTCTGTGGAGCTTTCTCCTGCTCGTTCTCTTATGCGGAACCGGACTTTACTATACGATCCGCCTGAGATTTATCCAGGTCAGAAAGTTCGGGGAGGGCGTCCGTCAGGTATTCGGGCATTTCAGCATGAACGGTGAAAAGCACGAAAAAGGCGAGATGACTCCGTTCCAGTCCATCGCGACAGCCATCGCAGCCCAGGTAGGTACAGGAAACCTTGCCGGAGCGGCGACAGCCCTCATCGGCGGAGGCCCGGGCGCGATCTTCTGGATGTGGATCAGTGCATTCCTCGGAATGGCGACGATCTACGGAGAGGCAGTTCTGGCACAGACATATAAGACAGAGGTAAACGGTGAGGTGACAGGAGGTCCTGTCTACTACATCAAGGCGGCGTTCAAGGGAACATTCGGAAAGGCGCTTTCCACTCTGTTCGCGGTATTTATTATTCTTGCGCTGGGCTTTATGGGAAATATGGTTCAGTCCAATTCTATCGGAGCAGCGTTTGTGGAAGCATTTCAGGTATTCCATGTGGAACTTTCACCGGTGATCGTCGGCATTGTCGTCGCAGTGATCGCAGCGGTGATCTTCCTTGGAGGAACAAAGAGTCTGGCAACGGTAGTTGAGAAGATCGTTCCGATCATGGCCGGCGTCTATATCGTCGGCAGTCTGGTCCTGATCTGCATGAACATCACGGCTCTTCCGGCAGCGTTCCTTTCCATTATCGAGGGCGCGTTTGCGCCGGAAGCAGTTCTCGGCGCAGGCGCTGGAATCACGGTGCGTGAGGCGATCCGCTATGGTGTTGCCCGCGGCCTCTTCTCAAACGAGGCAGGTATGGGATCCACCCCGCATGCCCACGCGAGAGCGAAGGCGGAATCTCCACATCATCAGGGGCTCTGTGCAATGGTCAGCGTGTTCATCGACACATTTATCGTCCTGAACCTGACGGTATTCTCTGTCCTCACAACAGGCGTTATGAGCACAGGAAAGGACGGCACCGCGCTCACTCAGGCGGCATTCATGAAGGGATTCGGCAGCGCGGGGATCATCTTCGTTGCAGTCTGCCTGTTCTTCTTCGCGTTCTCCACGATCTTAAGCTGGCATTTCTTCGGACTTGTGAATGTGAAGTATTTATTCGGCGAGAAGGCATCAAAGCTCTACTCCCTGATCGTTGTTGTCTGCATCGTGATCGGTTCCTGCCTGAAGCTGGAGCTTGTATGGTCCTTAGCGGACTTCTTCAACGGGCTTATGGTCATTCCGAATGTTCTGGCGCTTCTGGCGCTCAGCGGACTGGTAGCGCGGGCTTCGAAGGAGAGATAGGAAGTCCTGGCGTGAGCTGGATGGGAATACATATATAATAAATAGGATAGAATGGCGGCAGAACATGTATTGTGGGCATGGGCTGCCGCCTTTTGTTGTTTACGCGGAGCATGGGGAAGGAAGCTGTGAGGCGGATATTGGAGATCAGACAAATTTTTCATGGCTGACCAGGTAAAAAATGAGGGTCTGAATTTGTGGAGAATGCCGATTGACAGGGCGAAGGAATTTCGATATAGTACGGGTATCTGAAATCGTTCTGGGAGGTCTGTCCCGGATAGCAGATAGTTCATGATGCGGGAAAGCATCGTCCTGGCGGCGGATCGCTGCAGGTCTCAGTGAGAAGATAAGATGGAAAGAAGTAAAGGACAGGCAGAAGGGTATTTTATGACAGCGGAGAGCAAAAAGTCTGGTATTGAAACGTGGGGATCTGCCGGAGAGGGGATGAAGTATGATGGTGTTACTGTGCGCGGGTAGGGATTTTCTGAACTGAAAAATCCGTACAATACAGTGGCGGTAGTGGATTTTTCCGATTTGGAATGCGAAGCATCAGCAAAATCAGTTGCTGTTTGCGCAAGGCGTGGACATTAACATGATGGTGGAGGAAAAGCCGGACGGAATGAGAAGAAACAGTTGACTTTTTACAGGGATTATATTATGATTAACAGGTACAGAACATTTGTTCGCATACGGCACTCCGCTTTCGTGGACGTGAAGTATGTGAAGAAATATGCGGATTGAAAAATCAGTGATTATTGGATGTCCGGGGACGCGGGGAACGCTGCGGGGCCGGATCTTGGAGGAAGAATATGAATAAAGATGATAAATTAAAAGCCCTTGACGCGGCTCTCACACAGATTGAAAAAGCTTACGGAAAAGGCTCCGTTATGAAGCTCGGTGATTCCGGTGCGAATATGAATATCGAGACGGTTCCGACGGGTTCCTTAAGCCTTGATATTGCTCTCGGACTCGGCGGCCTTCCGAAAGGACGTGTCGTTGAGATCTACGGACCGGAGTCCAGTGGTAAAACAACGGTCGCTCTCCATATGGTAGCGGAAGTCCAGAAGCGCGGCGGGATCGCCGGATTTATCGACGCTGAACACGCTCTCGATCCGGTATACGCGAAGAATATCGGAGTTGATATCGACAATCTCTATATCTCCCAGCCGGATAACGGCGAGCAGGCCTTAGAGATCACAGAGACGATGGTGCGTTCCGGTGCCGTTGATATCGTGATCGTGGACTCTGTAGCGGCACTTGTTCCGAAGGCGGAGATCGACGGCGATATGGGTGACTCCCACGTCGGCTTACAGGCCCGCCTGATGTCCCAGGCCTTAAGAAAACTGACCGCCATCATCAGCAAAACAAACTGTATCGTGATCTTTATCAACCAGCTCCGTGAGAAGGTCGGCGTTATGTTCGGAAACCCGGAGACGACCACTGGTGGACGCGCCCTTAAGTTCTATTCTTCCGTTCGTCTTGACGTAAGAAGAACCGAGTCCTTAAAGCAGAGCGGCGAGGTGATCGGAAACCACGTCCGCGTAAAAGTTGTAAAGAATAAGATCGCTCCGCCATTTAAAGAGGCTGAGTTTGATATTATGTTCGGAAAGGGAATCTCCCGCGAGGGCGATGTTCTTGATCTGGCTGCTGACGCAAATATCGTCGAGAAGAGCGGTTCCTGGTACGCGTATAAGGGAGCGAAGATCGGTCAGGGACGCGAGAACGCGAAGACCTACCTTGCGCAGAATCCGCTGATCTGCGAGGAGATCGAGAACCAGGTGAGGGAGCTTCACGGACTGGAAGCGCAGCATGTTGCCCCGGGTGAGGCAGCTGCGGCACCGGCGGTTAATGAGGCTGAGGAAGCTGACGAGTAATAAAAATAATGATGAAAAAGAGAACTGTCTGGCGGGTACGGCACTTTAGAAAGAAGCTTGAGACAGGAAGGCAGTTCTGACAGGAAAGCATAGATGAAAGAATGGCAGCAGGAAGAGCACCGGGAGCAGAAAATGTATGCCGGTGCGGATGGAGACGCGGTTCCGGAGGAGTTCCGGGAGGCGCGGAACAAAGGTCTCTACTATCTTCAGTTTTCCGGAAAAACAGAAAATGAAATGCGCAAGAAGCTGGCGGAACAGGGGTTTTCGCCAGCCTCTGTTGAAGATGCGCTTCTTTTTCTGAAACACTACCGGTATCTGGACGATGAGGACTACGCGAGGCGGTATGTGGAGAAAAACGACCACAAAAAGAGCATCCGCCAGATGAAATTTGACCTCCGCCAGAAAGGCGTCAGCGACGATCTGGTGGAGATGGTCTTTGAGGATATGGAGGTGGACGAGTCTGCCCAGATCCTCGGACTTTTGAGAAAGAAAAATTACGACCCGGAAGAACCGGATCCCGCGAAACGCCAGAAGATCTACGCATTTCTGGCGCGAAAAGGTTTTTCCTACGACGCGATCAACAGTGCGATGAAGCAGTGGGAATAGAGCTGTTTCCGGCCCCAAAGGACAGGATATGACAGGCTTCGTGGGGATGCACAGAAGTACCCGGAATGAGGGCATTATACTTGACATAATGCATAAAACAGTTTAAAATTGAAGTGTTGTAATTAGTACAATGAAAACTAAATAAAGGAGGTGCTCCTGTGTCACCAATAATCAGCGTTATTATAACAGCAATTATTGTGGCTCCTATTACCTGGGTCGTGGCTGTCGCTTACCGCAAGAACAGTTATGAAAGCAAGATCGGTAGCGCAGAGGAAAAATCCAGAGAAATAATAGATGAAGCATTGAAGGTCGCCGAGACGAAGAAGAAAGAAGCTCTCCTGGAAGCGAAGGAAGAGAATTTAAAAGCGAAAAACGAGCTTGAAAAGGAAACCAGAGAACGGAGAGCCGAGATCCAGCGTTATGAGCGCCGCGTACTGAGCAAAGAGGAAAACCTCGACAAAAAATCTGAGGCAATGGAGAGAAAAGAATCCAGTCTTGCCGCGAAGGAAGAGACTTTAAGAAAGCGTTCTTCCGAGGTCGAGGAATTATTTGCTAAGGAGCAGGAAGAACTGGAGAAGATCTCCGGACTTACCAGCGAGCAGGCGAAGGAATATCTTCTGAAATCCGTAGAGGAAGATGTAAAACACGACACCGCAAAGCTCATCAAGGAATTAGAAGCCAAAGCAAAGGAAGAAGCTGACAAGAAAGCCAAAGAATATGTGGTTACCGCCATCCAGAGATGTGCAGCTGACCATGTGGCTGAGACTACAGTTTCTGTCGTTCAGCTCCCGAGCGATGAGATGAAGGGCCGCATCATTGGACGTGAGGGACGTAATATCCGTACTCTCGAGACAATGACAGGTGTGGAACTCATTATCGATGATACACCGGAAGCTGTCGTATTATCCGGTTTTGATCCGGTAAGACGTGAAGTTGCAAGAATTGCTCTTGAAAGACTGATCGTGGATGGACGTATCCATCCGGCGAGAATCGAAGAGATGGTGGAGAAAGCGCAGAAGGAAGTTGAAAACATGATGCGCGAGGAAGGTGAAGCCGCAATCCTTGAGGTCGGCATTCACAATATCCATCCGGAGCTCGTCAAGCTCCTCGGCAAGATGAAATTCAGAACCAGCTATGGTCAGAATGCATTGAAGCATTCCATCGAGGTCGCACAGTTATCCGGTTTACTGGCAGCCGAAATTGGTGTTGACGTCAGAATGGCAAAGCGTGCCGGCTTATTACATGACATTGGAAAATCCGTTGACCATGAGATGGAAGGTTCCCATGTACAGCTCGGATCGGAACTCTGTAAGAAATACAAAGAGTCCCCGATCGTTATCAATGCTGTGGAATCCCACCATGGCGATGTTGAGCCGACGAACCTTATTTCCTGCATCGTTCAGGCAGCAGATACGATCTCCGCTGCAAGACCGGGTGCAAGAAGAGAAACGTTGGAGACATACACGAACCGCTTAAAGCAGCTTGAGGATATCACAAACTCCTTCAAGGGAGTAGACAAGTCCTTTGCGATCCAGGCGGGACGCGAAGTGCGCATTATGGTAGTACCGGAGCAGATCAGCGATGACGATATGGTTCTTCTCGCAAGAGATATATCCAAGAAGATCGAAGAGAGCCTGGAGTATCCGGGACAGATCAAAGTCAACGTGATCCGCGAGTCCAGAGTTACCGATTACGCGAAATAAAAATGAAAGCCGTTGCTGTGCAGAGAGAATCTGTATGGCAGCGGTTTTTTTAACAGGAAATTTAGAAGTCTCTGTGCTGCCGAAGCTTTTGCAATATGAGCAAAGATTGGTCTGCTGCAGATGAGAGATAACAGAGAATATAAAACAGGAGGTAATATTGATATGGCAAAGATTGGTTTTATCGGAATGGGAAACATGGGAACCGCTATCATGCGGGGACTTTTAAAGACATATAAGCCGGAAGAGCTGCTTTTCACAAGCGCCCATGAGGCGAAGATGCAGAAAATTACGGAGGAGACAGGTGTTGCCCATGTCTCAACAGCAACTGACTGCGCAGAGCAGGTAAAATACCTGGTGCTGGCAGTAAAGCCGCAGGTACTTCCGACAGTTTTTAAGGAATTAAACGGAAAGATCAGGAAAGATCAGGTTGTGATCTCCATCGCGGCTGGATATGCGATCGCGGATCTCCAGGCAGGTCTCGGAGACAGTGCGAGAATCGTCCGCTCCATGCCGAATACACCGGCTATGGTCGGCGAGGGAATGTCCGGGGTGAGCTACGATGAGGCGCTGTTTACCGATGAGGAAAAGGATGTCATCGACGGATTCTTTACTTCCTTCGGAAAGATGGAGAAAGTGGATGAGAAGCTGATGGATGTTGTTGGAAGCGCCAGCGGCTGCTCCCCGGCCTATGTATACATGTTTATCGAGGCGCTGGCTGACGGCTGCGTAAAGAACGGACTCCCGCGCCAGGCCGCTTACAAGATGGTTGCCCAGGCCGTTTTAGGAAGCGCGAAGATGGTCCTTGAGACAGGAAAACATCCGGGCGAATTAAAGGATATGGTATGCTCACCGGGAGGAACCACTATCGAGGGACTTGCTGCCCTTGAGGAGAACGGATTCCGCGGTGCGATCATTAAGGCGTGTGATGCAAACTTTGAGAAGAATAAAAAGTTAAAAGGCTGATAATTACGTGAAAGACACGGAAATTTCCGTAGCAGTGTGAAAAATGTAAAAAAATAAGTTCTGAGCAGAGGAAAATACTGCAGGGTAATTCCGCAGAATAGAAAATCTGAGAGGAATTGTTTAGAATGTCTGTTAAGGCAGTTAACAGATACATTCATGAAAGGAAAAGACTTTAGTATGGAAAAAACAACTCGTTTAAAACGTGATCTTGCATACACCGGAACGATCTTAAAGATCTACCGGGATACCGTTGTCGCGAACGGAATCGAGGAAGTGTATGACTATATCCACCACGATGGCGCGGCAGCCGTTCTCCCGGTGACAAAGGACGGAAAGATCCTCATGGTGCGTCAGTACCGGAACGCCTTAGACCGGTTCACGCTGGAAATTCCGGCAGGAAAACTTGATGCGCCGGATGAGCCGAAGATCGAGTGCGCGGCGAGAGAACTTGAGGAGGAGACAGGATTCCGCAGCGAAACCCTGGAATTCCTGATGACAGTCAACACGACAGTGGCTTTCTGCGATGAGCAGATCGGTGTCTATATCGCAAAAGACCTGATCCCGTCAAAGCAGCATCTCGATGCGGATGAGAGTATTGATGTGGAAGAGTGGGAAGTAAAGGACCTTCTTGAGATGATCTACACCGGCAAGATGACAGACGCGAAGACGATTGCGGCAATCCTTGCGTACGCTCAGAAAGAGGGAATTCGATAGAAAAAACGGCAGAAGCCAGTAACCGGAAAGTGTCAGTGAGGATAGGGCTGGCTGGCTGCCTGTGGAAAGATTGCTGCAATTAGAAAAAATCCTGGTAACTGCTCAGTAGGTCTGCGCACTTGCTGCGCTGACCGTAAGAAAACATAGGCTGGAAGGCAAAAATCCCATCAGCGAAGCTGATCTGGAATGGATTTTTGCACGTAACTATGAAGGTACTGAATAGTTACAAATCCTGTGGATAAAGTAGGCCTATATGCGCATACATTGTGAAAAAGGAACATGGACGGTATCGCTATGGCCGGAATTCACAGGCATCGGAGATTTTGGGACAGTCAGATGTTCTGGCTGTCCTTTTTTTTATTCTTGGGGACCGTTCTGGGGACAGTTTTCTTCAATAAGATGAGCGCAGAGATGAAAAGCACACTTGAAAGCTGGTTCTCCGGGATCCTCACATCATCGGAGATTGTGTCGGCGGACCGGTATAGTCTGTTTGTGGGAGTATTGAAAAAACGGTTTGTGTGGATTTTATTGGGAATTCTGATCTGCCAGGCAGTTTTTGCCAGAATCCTGTTTTACGCGGGAGCAGTCTATCTGGCATTTACATCCGCAATCGCTGTCTGTGTGTTGACGATGCATGCGGGAATTTATGGGATCCTGCGCTTTTTCGGACTTGTATTTCCGCAGGGATTCTTTTATATACTGGCGGCTTACCTTTTATGGATCATGGTCGTGGAGCAGGCGGATGGAAAAGAGAAAATCAGGTTATGGATGATGGTATTTTTTATGGTGCTTGGAATTATATCTGAGATATTCATAAATCCAAATTTCTCAGCGCTGATCTTCCAACTGTTTTAGAAAGGCATATCTGAAAATCGTGGATTTGAATTAGGACGTCAACGGAAGAGACAATATCTGACGAAAGGCGTTGAAGGCGTGGTACGGTAGTCAGGATAATGGGGCGGAAAAGTGGAATTTTCCCAGGAAATACGCGGCTTTCAGCCCTTTTTTTATAAAAAAATTTTGCGCATTTTGACAAGATATTGCCATTGTGGATATATACAGTTCCATATCTAGCGATTAGTTATGTAAAATAGTCTAAAATGGGATCCAAGTGGGAAAAATCCGTTTGATTTTGCCCTAAAATGGGACTATAATGTAGAAAAATACTGGTTTTGCCGGGAAAAACAGCGTATCGGGGGGATGGTGGAAAACTTAGGCCTATGTCCCCTGTTTCCCAAAGGCAGACATCGTGAAACTAAAAAACAGATAGAGTATAAACGTGTATAGACACAGGTGCTGAAAATTGCGAACAGAAAAATTTTGTGTAACTGTTCTGTGGATTTGCGCACTTGCTGCGCTGACCAGGAGAAAACATAAGCGGGTGAAGCTGCTGATTAGTTATGATTTCGTATAGGATCGTGAAAAGCGCGGATAACTGTGTCTGGAAATGAACGGGGAAAAGGTATGAGAGAGGAAATTCAAACCTTCATAAACTATATGGAGGAAGAAAAACACGCGTCAAAAAATACAACGCTTTCTTATCAGAGAGATCTGTTAAAAATGGCAGATTATCTGGAGGAAAACGGAATCACAGACTGCGGGAAAGTGACAAAGACGGCGTTAAATTCCTATATCCTTTTCCTGGAGAAAGAAGGAAAAGCAGTGTCGACAGTTTCGAGGGCACTGGCATCCACGAGATCGTTCTTTGGCTGGCTGTTTAAGGAAGGAAAGATCCGCCGTGATCCGGCAGATTCGATGCATGCGCCGAAGATCGAGAAAAAGGTGCCTGTGATCCTCACAGTTGACGAGGTGACGAAACTCCTGGAGCAGCCGTCCGGCGCGAATCCGAAGGAGATCCGCGATAAGGCAATGCTGGAACTCTTATACGCGACAGGGATCCGCGTGACGGAACTCGTGAATCTAAAGCTCTCCGATGTAAATATGTCCATCGGCTTTATCACCTGCCGCGATGAGCACAAGGAGCGGATGATTCCCTTTGGCCATGCGGCGAAGGACGCTCTTGCGAAATATCTGGAGTCTGCCCGTGAGACATTTTTAAAAGGAACACGATCGGAACTACTGTTTACAAATTACAGCGGCAGAGCCATGAGTCGTCAGGGATTCTGGAAGATTATCAAATACTACGGGGAGCGGGCAGGAATCGAGGAAGACATCACACCCCACACTCTGCGCCATTCTTTCGCGGCGCACCTCTTAAGCAATGGCGCTGACATGCGTGTCGTCCAGACCATGATGGGTCATTCCGACCTGGCATCCACCCAGATGTACACGGCATATGCCATGGACAGCGCGGTCAGAGAGGCGTACCAGGGAGCGCATCCAAGAAAGTAAAAGTGAAAACTTAGGCTGGAAGGTAAAAATCCCATCGGCGAAGCCGATTTTGAATGGATTGGAGAAGGAAAAACGCTTACTGGTCATCAGTAGTTGTTTATAAAATATGAAAAGAGCACCTGCGGCTTCAATGTTTTGGAAAATTCCTTAAAACATTGGAGCGCAAAGATGCTCTTTTTTCTATTTTATATGTGTGGTTTTCAGCATACAGATTTAAAAGAAGCTTTTTACTGCCTTATTTCTGATCGATCCTCGCGAGGATACTTCTCGCAACAGAAAGTCCATTCGCGGATGCCTGCTGAAGTCCGCGGGTCACGGATGCACCGTCACCGATGGCGCGGAGACCGTGGATGTTTGTCTCGAAGTCCTTATCGACAACGACCTTGTTGGAGTAGAATTTAACCTCCACTCCGTAAAGCAGTGTCTCATCGCTGGCGATACCCGGAGTTACCTTGTCGAGGGCCTTTAACATCTCCTTGATGTCCACCATGATGCGGTGCGGGAGAACTAAGGAAAGGTCGCCCGGAACGGCATCCTTTAAGGTCGGGATGATGTTGTTTCTGCAGAGACGTTCCTCCGTGGTGCGGCGGCCTCTCTGGAAATCACCGAAGGTCTGGACCAGGATCTTTCCGTCGCATAGCATGTTGGACAGCTGGGCGATATGTTTGCCGTACTCGATCGGGGTTTTGAAGGGCTTTGTGAAGTTCTTGGAAACCAGGATCGCAAAGTTTGTGTTGTTTGTCTTATATTCTTTTGATTTATAAGCGTGACCATTTACGACAGCCAGGCCGTTCTCATAGTATTCGGTAGCAACCTCACCGGACGGGTTCGTACAGAATGTGCGGACCTTATCGTCGAAGGTCGGTGTGTAGTATACAAGCTTTGCCTCGTAGAGGTTCTTGTTGAGGAACTCCATGACCTCGTCGCGGACCTCAACACGGACGCCGATGTCGACGGTTCCTACTTCGGTATCGATTCCGTGGTCATCGCAGATGTGGGAGAACCAGTCGGAGCCTTCACGTCCGATGGCGGAGACGACCTCATCTGCGTAGTATGTCTCATCTTTATCGGTGATAACACCCCTTGCGGCACCGTCCTCGATGATGATATCCTTGACCATGGTGTTGAATTCCATGTGGATTCCGTTGGCGAGAAGGTGTTCCTGCAGTCTTGTGTAAATCTTATAGCCTTCCTCCGTTCCGAGGTGGCGGATCGGACACTCGATGAGCTTTAAGTTTGCATTGATGGCTTTCTTGCGGATCTTGCGGATCTCCTGCTGTTTGTCAACACCGTAGACGTTCTTGTCAGCGCCGAACTGCAGATAGATATCGTCGGATTCCCGGATGAGTTCAGTTGCCTTGTCATATCCTAAGATCTCCGGCAGATTTCCGCCGACGTCCGGGGAAAGGGAGAGCTTTCCGTCGGAGAAAGCTCCTGCTCCGGCGAAACCAGTGGTGATGGAACATGGTTTGCAGCCCACACATACCTTTGTTGTTCTCTTCGGACAGACACGTTTCTCGATCGGTCTTCCTTTTTCAATCATTAAAATATTCAGTTCAGGTTTTTCTTTGATCAGCTCATACGCGCAGAAGATTCCGGACGGGCCCGCGCCGATGATGATCACGTCAAAATGTTCTCCGGATTTCATATCACAAGTCTCCTTTCGGGTGAGTGGATAATTTCTGTACACATCATTTCTATTCTACCATGGAAGTTTCAGCGATGCAAGCAAACGGCGGCAGATCAGTACAGAGTGATATAGAGTTAAGATGCTTTACATGGGCAGTCATTTTCTGCATGGAACATATCAACATTCCCCGCAAAGATTCCGTTTAGTCTGTAAAAAACAACGAAAAATATTGAAAATGGGTATTGACTTTAGGTAAAAATAGGATATAATCAACTCATAGGTTGTCTGACAAGTAAAAGAACAATCTTATCCGCCCAACAAGCAGAATAATAAAGAAGCAGGTAACGCGCGAGGATGAAAATAAAAACAGTCAATATTACGGATCAGGTCGTTGAGTATCTGAAGGAAAATATTGAATCCGGAAAATGGAACATCGGCGAAAAGATTCCGTCTGAAAACCAGATGGTTATGGAACTTGGAGTCAGCCGTTCCAGTATCCGATCGGCACTTCAATATCTGATCGGGATTGGTGTTCTGAAAAGCTATCAGGGAAAAGGAACGTTCCTGATCAACACTCAGGTTGAAAACTGGGACGAGGCAGAATACAAGATCACATCGGAAGATTGTATGGATATCTGCAAAGTACTGGAATTCAGAAAGATTCTGGAGCCGGGGGCATGCGTACTCGCAATGGAAAACTGCGATGAAAAAACAGTTGCCGCTCTGGAAGTTTATCTGGAACAGATGAAGGAATTTAAAGGAGACCGAGCGAAATTTGTCCGTGCAGACCTGAAATTTCATGAAGTTATCAGCCGGACCTCCGGCAATCCGCTTCTGGAAAAGAGTCTTCATAAAGTTTTTCTGGAATCCAGAAAGAACCATGAACAAATGAATGAGTTGTTCGGATATGAGACGGGACTTCACTACCACACGGAGATACTGGAAGCATTTAAAAATCATGATGCAGAAAGGGCTCGTGACGTAATGGAACAGCATCTTGGTGGTTCGATTGAGACATTGAAGATGTCTGGAAAGATCGAAGATCGTGAAGGCGGAACAGGAAAAAAATAAGCAATGAGTAAAACAGGGTGTCGGTTGCAGCGCAAAAGGCACCTTGATAATAAAACCAAACTTGTATGATGAGTAACAAGTTAAGAGACAATCAAGACAACTTGAAAATCTGCAAAATCAATAAACTGATTATGGCAACGTCTTATAAATAAAAGGATGAGGAGGAATATGGGATGTCAGTAAAGATTAGGGATATCCGGGTGATCTGTACGGCACCAGAAGGAATCAATCTTGTGGTCGTAAAGATCGAGACAAATCAGCCGGGGCTGTATGGACTTGGCTGCGCAACCTTTGCTTACCGCCATCTGACGGTAAAGCATCTGATTGAGGAGTATATGAAGCCGCTGCTTGTAGGGCGTCCGGTTGAAAATATCGAGGAGACCTGGCAGCTGATGCATCAGAACGGCTATTGGAGAAATGGCCCGATCGAGAATAACGCGATTTCCGGAATCGACATGGCGCTTTGGGATATCAAGGGAAAGATGGCAGGGATGCCGTTATACGAGTTGTTTGGAGGAAAAGTAAGGGAAGGAATTCCGGTCTACCGTCATGTGGACGGACGGGACATTAATGAGATCTGCGAGAATATTCAGATGTATCAGGAAATGGGGATTACCCACTTAAGATGCCAGTGCGGCGGTTACGGCGGACTTCCTTATGGACAGACACCTGAGACAGCACCAGAAGGCGCACATGATGGATTGTATCTCGATTCTAAGAAATACATCCGCGATACAATCCAGTTATTTGAACAGATTCGAGCGAAGATCGGTTACGATATGCAGCTTGTGCATGATGTCCATGAGCGGATTGCTCCGGCTGATGCGGTGGCGCTTGCGAAAGGTCTTGAACCGTTTGATCTTTTCTTTCTGGAAGATCCGGTTCCGTTAGAGCAGCTCTCCTGGCTTAGAAATTTAAGACAGCAGACGAGCATCCCGATCGCGCAGGGGGAACTGTTCAACAATCCGTATGAATGGAGAACCGTGATCGCAGAACAGCTCATCGATTTCATCCGTGTTCATATCAGCCAGGTTGGAGGAATTACACCGGCGAGAAAGCTTCAGATCTTTGCGGAGCAGTTTGGTGTTCGGACAGCATGGCACGGACCGGGGGATATGTCTCCGTTAGCCCATGCAGCAAATATCCACATCGACCTTGCGGCACAGAATTTCGGTGTTCAGGAATGGTCCGGGATCGAACCGCCGAACTTTGTGATTCAGGAATTAAAAGGACCGCACGGCGCGCTTCTTGATGTATTCCCAGGTATGCCGGAGTATCGGAAAGGCTATGTTTACGCGAATGATAAGCCAGGCCTGGGCGTCGATATCGATGAAACTGAGGCGGCAAAGTATCCGTGTGAGAACACCGTGACAACGTGGACACAGACAAGAGGACGTGACGGAGCACTTGTAACTCCGTAGATTTTCGGAAAAGGGAAAGGAGCTTAAAGAGGAATGAGCAAAAAGTCATCAGCTCTCGCAGCTGCAGGAATTCTCGCAGCAGCAGTTGTACTCAGCGGATTCAGCATCTACAAGGACAGTCATCAGAAGAACAGCACAGACGGAACGATCACGCTTCGAATGGCACAGACCTCATCACAGGCAGGAGCCATCGGACAGTCGATGGAAGCATTTGCAGACAGGATTTACGATGAGACCGAAGGAAAATATAAGATCGAGACATACCATAACGGACAGCTCGGAGCTGAGATCGATACGATCGAGGGATGTCAGATGGGAACGATCGATATCGCAGTCGTCAACCAGTCCACGATCGGAAACTTCATCAACGATTTTCAGGCGCTGGACATTCCGTACCTGATCACATCGACCGAGCAGGCCGATGCCGTGTTCCTGGGGGATATCGGAACCCGTTTCCTCGACAAGCTTTCCGGCGTCCAGCTCTACGGACTGGGGATCTGGGAATCCGGTTTCCGCAACCTGACAAACAGCAAGCGGGATGTCAATTCGGTGGATGATGTCGCCGGACTGAAGATCCGTACCATGGAGAATCAGGTACATATCGCATTCTGGAAAGCAATGGGAGCAGATGCGACCCCGATGTCATGGGGCGAAGCTTACACAGCACTCCAGCAGGGTGCACTTGACGGACAGGAGAACCCGGCAACCGTTATCCTGACAAACAACGTCGCTCAGGTCAACAACCACCTTGCAATGACCGAGCATGCGTACTCGACCGTTTTCCTTGTCATGAGTCCTGAGACATGGGCATCCTTTGACGATGAGACAAAAGAAACCTTCAAACGTGTGATGGCTGAGTGCAGCATCGAGGAGAGAGAAATCAGTCGTAAGATGGATTCCGAGGCAGTCGCAGAGCTGGAAAAACAGGGAATGACCGTCACATATCCGGATAAGCAGCAGTTCATCGACAAGGCAGCAGACCTGTATGCGCAGTGGGAAGAACAGTATGGTGATATGATCTCTGAGATTCGGGCACTGTCAGTAAATAAGTAGGAGGTGCGTTATGGAAAAATTCGCGGCAGTCTTTAAAAAAGTACAGAAAATCAATAAAGCGATCATCGGCGCAGTCCTTTTACTGATGATCGGAGTTGTATTCTTACAGACATTTTGCAGATTTGTTATATTTAAGAGCCTGACATGGTCGGAGGAACTTTCCAGATATCTGTTTGTGGCATTGATCGTTCTTGGAATCAACCTCGCGGCGACAGATCACCTGTTTGTCCGCATTGAGCTGATCGACGGATACCTGAAGGGAAAGGCACAGTATGTTATGGATGTGATCCGGAAAGGAATCGCCATTTATGTTAGTTTGATTCTTATGTATAGCGGCTACGGGCTTATTGAGATCGGTGGATATCAGATCAGCCCGGCAATGGGAATTCCAATGAGCCTGCTTTACGGGATCATGTTTATCGGATTTATTATGAATTTCCTCGCATTGATCGTAGATACCTGGGAGGAATTTGGAAAAGAGAAGGAGGTAGGCTGATGCAGACTGCAGCTATTGCTTTGATCGTTGTCCTGCTTGTCGGCATGGCATGCGGACTTGAAATTACATGGGCATTGGGGTTATCATGTATTGTAGCGGTTCTTCTTGACCCGAAGCTTACATTTGTAGTGATCGCACAGAGAATTTTCGCAAACTCCAACAGCTTCTCAATGCTGGCGATCCCGGCATTCATGCTCGCCGGTGACGTTATGTCAAAGGGCGGACTTTCCAAACGTCTCGTTGCCTTTGCAGATTCCCTCGTCGGCTGGATCTCCGGTGGAATCTCCCTGGTATCCATCGTTGCCTGCACATTCTTTGCAGCAATTTCCGGTTCCTCTGTTGCTACAACAGCGGCTATCGGCGGACTGATGTACCCGGAGATGGTAAAGCGCGGCTATCCGGAATCTTATGCGGCAGCTGTTCAGGCGATCGGAGGAACACTTGGAATCGTAATTCCGCCGAGTATCGTGCTCGTTATTTACGGTAATATCACAGGAACAGACGTAGGCGCACTCTTAATGGCCGGTATTCTTCCAGGTGTTGTCTGCAGCATTTTTCTTTGCCTCTATGCTTACTACAAAGCAAAGAAATGCGGATTCCCGAAATCCGACAAGTTTTCCTTCAAGAGATTTCTTGTTTCCTTTAAAGACGCAGTATGGGCGCTGATCATGCCGGTCATCATTCTCGGAGGTATTTACGCCGGAATCTTTACACCGACAGAGTCCGCAGTTGTTGCCGTTGTTTATGGTCTGATCGTATGCCTCGCTGTTTATCGCGAGATCAGCATGAAGACGATCTGGGAGATCGTTGAGAATACAGCAGAAGGAACTGCAAACCTGATGATCCTTGTTGTGACAGCGCAGATGTTTGGCTGGCTGATCTCTTATTATCAGATCCCGCAGGCAGTGACGAACTTCATGCTCGCATTTGTCTCTAATAAATATATGTTCTGGGCGATCATCATCATCCTTCTGACGATCTGCGGTATGTTCCTGGAAGTTGGAGCAACAAACCTGATCCTTGGACCGATCCTTGCTCCGATCGCAGCTGCATTCGGCATCGATCCGGTACAGTTCGGACTTGTATTCGTATTCCTTCTTGCAATGGGACAGGCGACACCGCCTTTCGGAACCTGCATGTTCGTGGCATGTGGAATCAGCAAACAGTCCGTTGGGCAGGTGTCAAAGCATCTGGTTCCGTTCGTTGTAGTAGAGATTCTCTGCGGAATCTTATTTGCACTTGTTCCGGGAATTTCACTGCTGCTCCCGTCGATCATAGGGTAACATGGAATAAACCGGTTATAGATAAAACAAAGTCTTTTAGAAAAAGGAGAATGAATCATGGCTGAAATGATGAAAGAAGTCGTTGTTGTAGAACCGCATAAATATGAGGTGCGTGAGGTTGAGATTCCGGAACTTGCAAACGAGGATGAAGTCCTTATCCAGATGAAATCCGCAGGTGTATGCGGAAGTGACCACCACATCTGGCATGGTTCCAACCCGTGCTCCACATATCCGAGAATTCCGGGACATGAGAATGCCGGTGTGATCGCAAAGATTGGTAAAAACGTGAAAAATGTGAAGGTGGGTGACCATGTTATCGTGGATCTTCTCTCCTCCTGCGGAACCTGTTACCAGTGTACGCATGGAAGAAAGAACGTGTGCGAGCATGTAAAAGTAAGAGGTTCCGGAGCAGACGGCGGCTGGAGACAGTATTTCACAGCGCCGGCGAAGGAAGTATACAAGATTTCTGATTCCGTCAAGTGGGAAGATGCGGCACTTGTTGAGCCGTTTGCAATCGGTTCCCACTGCACAGGACGCGGTCGCGTGGTCGAAGATGATGTCGTATTTATCCTTGGTACAGGAACGATCGGTTCCATTATCTTACAGACATGTAAGGCGAAGGGCTGCAAGACCGTGATTTGCTGTGATATCAGCGATTCTTCCCTTGAGCGCGCAAAAGAATACGGCGCTGACTATGTGATCAATTCCAAGACTCAGGATGTTGTTGCGGAGATCCAGAAGATCACAGACGGACATGGCTGCACCGTAGCGTTTGACTCTGCATGCTTCCCGGGTTCCCTGACAATGTGCCTGCAGCCGGGGATCCTCTGCAATGCCGGCCGTATGGTACCGATGGGATTCTGTACAGAAAAAGAGGGAATCACACAGGCGATGATCAATCAGAGAGAGCTTGACATCATTGGCTCCAGGATGTCTCAGGATGCGTTCGAGCCGACGATCGCAAGAATGGAAAAGGGTGAGTATATCACCGAAGGCATCGCAACAACATTCATCAAATTCAGCGAGATCGACAAGGTCTTCCATCTGATGGATCATCCGGACGAGTCCGCGAAGAAGATGGTAATCCTGTTTGACTAAGAGAAATCTGAGAGGAGAATATGATCATGGAATTATTTAATATTGAAGGAAAAAAAGCGATCGTAACAGGCGGAACAAGAGGACTTGGTTATGGAATGGCAGAAGGTCTGATGGAGGCAGGATGTGAGGTCGTGATCGTCGGAACTTCCGATAAGGTCTATGATGTGGCAAAAGGATTCTGCGACCGCGGCTTCAAGTGCCACGGTGTAAAAGCAGATTTCAGCAAGCGGGAGCAGGTATATCAGGGATTCAATGACTGTGTGGCTGCACTTGGAGGCGATCTTGACATTATTGTAAACGCACATGGTATCCAGAGACGTCATAGCGCGGAAGTATTCCCGATCGAAGAGTGGGATGAAGTTCTCAATGTAAACTTAAATTCTGTATTCATTCTTTGCCAGGAAGCTGCAAAGATCATGTTGAAGAAGGGATATGGAAAGATCATCAACATCGCATCTATGGTATCCTGGTTTGGCGGACAGACTGTTCCGGCTTACACAGCAGCAAAGGGCGGCGTGACACAGCTCACCAAGGAACTCAGCAATGACTGGATTGCAAGAGGCGTCAACGTCAATGCGATCGCGCCGGGTTATATGGCAACAGAGATGAACTCCGCGCTGCTTGATCCGGAGAATCCAAGATATCAGCAGATCACCGAGCGTATTCCGGCAAATCGTTGGGGTACTGGCGATGACATGAAGGGTGCCTGCATCTTCCTCGCATCCCACGCCAGCGACTATCTGGGCGGAGCGATCATCCCGGTAGACGGCGGATATCTTGTAAAATAACATAGGTACAAATGAAAATGCCGTCCGGAAAGTCCCCGGGCGGTATTTTTTTGCAGGCACAATCTTGTCTATGAATTTGTCTAAAAATTAACGTTAAACAAAAGATTATTAAGCAAAATACATAAAACACTTGATTTATTTAATGAACACATGATAGAATCGACAATATGTTAAGAAACAAATTCAATAAGCCATAGAGGGGAAAGCAGACATGCCTGCGTGAGCAGGTGTGACTGATGAAAAAAGATTGCAGAGGAGAGGATCATATGAGCAGATTGGAGATCATGTCCCCGACCCGCGCGCGGATCGTGATGGAAGGACTTTATAAAGATCTGGAACGAAGAATCGAGTCAAGCCCGCCGGGGCTCTGTCCGGTTGATATGGCCAGAGCATTTCTGGAGCTGTGCCATGCGCAGACCTGCGGAAAGTGTGTGCCGTGCCGGATCGGTCTCGGACAGTTAAACCAGCTGATCCGGGACGTGTTAAACGGAAAAGCGACGATGGACACACTGGATCTTATGGAAAAGACAGCGCTTTCGATCATGGATTCCGCCGACTGCGCCATCGGCTATGAGGCGGCGAACATGGTCTACAAGGGACTCATCGGCTACCGCGATGACTATGTGGAGCATATCAGGAACGGACGCTGTACCTGTACCTACAACCAGCCGGTTCCCTGTGTCGCGATCTGCCCGGCCCATGTGGACATTCCGGGCTATGTGGCGCTTGTGGAAGAAGGAAGATACGCCGATGCGATCCGTCTGATCCGCAAGGACAACCCGTTCCCGACCACCTGCGGCTTTATCTGCGAGCATCCCTGCGAGGCGAGATGCCGCCGGAATATGGTGGATGATGCGGTCAACATCAGAGGCCTCAAGCGGTTTGCGGCGGACTACGCAGGCTTTGTGGAGCCGCCGGAATGTGCCCCGTCAACGGGAAAGAAGGTCGCAGTCCTCGGCGGCGGTCCCGGTGGTTTAAGCGCAGCTTACTACTTACAGCTCATGGGACATCAGACTACCGTATATGAGATGCTTCCGAAGCTTGGCGGTATGCTGCGGTACGGGATCCCGAACTATCGTCTCCCGAAAGATCGGCTGGATGACGATATCAACGCGATCTTAAAGACCGGCGTGGAAGTAAAATATGGCTTAAAGATCGGTGTGGACATCACGATCCAGGAACTCCGGGAACAGTATGACGCGGTGCTCATCACGATCGGCGCCAGCACGGATAAGAAGCTCGGACTTCCGGGTGAGGACGCGGACGGCATTCTCTCCGCGGTACAGTTCCTGCGGAGTGTCGGAAAAGACGAGATCATCGACCTGACCGGAAAGGAAGTCGTTGTCATCGGCGGCGGAAACGTGTCGATGGATGCAGTACGCACGGCAAAACGACTCGGAGCGAAGAAAGTCAGCATTTTATATAGAAGACGGAGAAACGATATGACGGCGCTGCCGGGTGAGATCGAGGGCGCGATCGCGGAGGGGATCGAGATCGTGACTTTAAAGGCCCCGGCCTCTCTGGATGTCGGAGAAGACCATAAGATCCATGGCATCTACGCGACCCCGCAGATGATCAGCGCGATCAGGGACGGCCGCGCCAGCGTGAAGCCGACGGGCGAGCCGGATGTCTACATTCCATGTGATGTCCTGATCAAGGCGATCGGACAGGATATCGAGTCCGGACATTTCGAGAAAGCCGGGATCCCGGTATCCCGCGGAAAGATCGTGACCTTAAAGAGCGGTGCATTTGAAAACATGCCGGGCGTCTTCGCGGGCGGCGACTGCTCAAGCGGTCCGGCATCTGTTATTAAAGCCATCGCGGCCGCGAAGGTTGTTGCGGCGAACATCGATGAATATCTGGGTTACCACCACGAGATCACGAGCGGAGTGGAAATTCCGGAGGCGAGCTTAAAGGACAAGACTCCGTGCGGACGTGTGAACTTAATGGAGCGGGAAGCAGGCGAGCGTGTCTGTGATTTCGAGGCAGTCGAGAACTGCATGACCGAGAAGGAGGCGAAGCAGGAAGCCGGACGGTGCCTGCGCTGCGATCATTTCGGATACGGAATCTTTAAAGGAGGCAGGAGTACATTATGGTAAATATTACGATCGACGGAAAAAAGATTTCGGCAGAGGAAAATATTACGATCATGGAAGCTGCCGAGAAGAATGGGATCCCGATCCCGAAGCTCTGCTATCTGAAGGGAATCAATGAGATCGCGGCCTGCAGGGTCTGCGTCGTGGAGCTGGAAGGAAAAGAGAAGCTGATCACATCCTGCAACAATGTTGTGAAGGACGGCATGGTGATCTACACCAACAGCCCGAAGGTCAGAAATCATAGAAGAAATACGGTACAGTTATTATTATCCCAGCATGATAACCGGTGCGTTGTCTGTCCGAGAAACGGGAACTGCCAGTTACAGCAGGTTGCCTGCGACCTGAACATTCTGGACATTCCGTTCATGCAGGAGCCGGAATATCAGCCGTGGGACAAGAAATTCCCGCTGATCCGCAATTCCGCGAAGTGCATCAAGTGTATGCGCTGCGTGCAGGTCTGTGACAAGATCCAGGGTCTTGGAATCTGGGATGTGGAAGGAACCGGTTCCAGAACGACCGTGAACGTGGCGGGACATAAGACGATCCGGGAAGCTGACTGTGCTCTCTGCGGTCAGTGTATCACCCACTGTCCGGTTGGCGCGCTCTCAGAGAGAGATGATACGGAGAAGGTCTGGGATGCAATCGAGAATAAGGATAAGATCGTGGTGGCCCAGGTTGCCCCTGCGGTGCGCGCGGCCTGGGGCGAGGAGCTCGGACTTACGGACGAGGACGCGCCGGTGGGCAAGATTTTTGATGCTTTAAAACGCATGGGCGTGGACTACGCCTTTGATACAGTATTCTCTGCGGATCTCACGATCATGGAGGAGAGCACGGAGTTTATAAAACGGTTTACGAGCGGCGAGCTGAAGGAGAGGCCGATGTTCACGTCCTGCTGCCCCGGCTGGGTGCGCTTCGCAAAGACACAGTTCCCGTATATGGTGAACTATCTCTCCACCGCAAAATCTCCGCAGCAGATGTTCGGCGCTGTCATGAAGACATATTTCGCAGAAAAGCTTGGTGTTTCTACGGATCAGATCTTTACGCTGTCCATTATGCCGTGTGTGGCAAAGAAAGGCGAGCGGGAGATGGATCTCTTCTACGGCGAGTATGCCGGACATGATGTGGATGCGGTGCTCACGACGCGGGAACTTGTGAAGATGATCCGCTCCGCCCATATCCGCCCGGATACCTTAGTGGAGATCCCTGGCGACAGCCCGATGCACGCGGGAACCGGCGCGGGCGTGATCTTCGGAGCGACCGGCGGCGTTATGGAGGCGGCTCTCCGCACCGCGTATTTTGCCTTAAAAGGCGAGAATCCTCCAGCAGACGCTTTTAAAGCGGTCCGCAGCGGAGGTTTTCAGGAGAATGCCGGAGTTCAGGAAGCGGAATTTGCCATCGGTGACATCAAACTCCGCACAGCAGCGGTCAGCGGACTCGGAAACACGAGAAGACTTTTACAGCAGATCGAGCGCGGCGAGGTCCACTACGATTTCGTGGAAGTCATGGCCTGCCCGGGCGGCTGTGTCGGCGGAGGCGGACAGCCGATCCACGATGGTGAGGAGCTGGCGTTTGCGAGAGGCAGAAAGCTCTATGCGCTGGACGCAAAAGCTGATATCCGCTACTCTCATGAGAACCCGGATATCAGGGAGATCTACAGCGATTTCTTTGGAAAGCCGATGTCCCATAAGGCGCATATGCTGCTGCATACGGAGCATTGGAAAAATAATTAAAGTGTCAGTTAAATTACGGATACAGGAAAAGCACGCAGATGCAGGAATGAAAAAACAATTGATTTTATGTCGAAAATTCAAGTTGAATGTCTGTGAAGGATAGTTACTGTAAACGCAAGTGTACGTGCTTCCTGAAAAGGATTGCATGAATTCTAAAAATATGGTAATCTATGGATAGATGTATTCCATGAAGCGGAATGCACAAGGGAGGAGCGCAAAAGCGCAAATTCCGCACGATTCGGACGGTACATCAGGGGGTATCTGCCGGAGTATGAAAAACGAGTATAGGATATAAAAGAATCTGCCGCTAACGGCTGTGATCATGGACTGAATGGGTGTCATGATGGAGCTGCTGGCGGCAGATTCTTGTCATAACTGCCCCTTGCACTGGACGTTCAAAACTGATAAAATGTAGAAATCAGGGGACTTTGGAAAAAGGCCCCTTAAATGCGTTACGGTTTTGAAAAATCAGATTCTGCATTGACCGCGGCAGGGAAGACATGGCGGCCAGCGGAAATTCGAAAAGGAGATAAAAATGTTAATTATAGCAGGTCTCGGAAACCCGGGAAAGGAATATGAAAATACAAGACATAATGCGGGCTTTATGGTGATGGACGCTCTGGCGGAGAAGATTGGGGCGGATATCTCGGAGAAAAAGCATAAGGCGCTCTGTGGGAAGGGCGTCATCGGCGGGGAGAAGGTCATTCTCATGAAGCCGCAGACCTATATGAATTCCAGCGGGGAGAGCATCCGCGCAGCGGCAGATTATTATAAGGTAGATCCAGAGGATATCCTGATTGTGTACGACGATATCAGCTTGGCACCGGGACAGTTACGGATCCGCGCGAAGGGAAGCGCGGGCGGACATAACGGAATCAAGAGTATCATCGCTCATCTTGGGACACAAGAATTTCCGCGGGTGAAGGTCGGAGTCGGCGAGAAGCCGTCCCGAATGGACCTCGCGGACTATGTGCTGGGGCATTTCTCAAAGGAAGAACAGGCAACGATGGATGACGCAGTGAAGGAAGCGGCGGAAGCGGTGTGCGAGATCGTGAACGTGGGGATCGCGCAGGCGATGAATGATCATAACCGCAAGAAGGAAGAGAAGTAAAAAAACAGGAGGAACCATGGCTGAAGTTTTTGCAAATCCGCTCGTAGATCTGGCGGAGTATACTGATATGAAGCAGGATCTGGACCAGGGGAAAGGCCCGGTCCAGATCAGCGGCGTGACGGATTCCCAGAAAGTCCATGTGATGCATGAACTCTCAAAGGACAATCCGTGGCGGCTCGTTGTGACCTATGACGATACCCGCGCGAAGGAGATCTTCGATGATTTCAGCTATTTTGAGCCGAATACCTGGCTGTATCCGGCAAGGGATCTTCTGTTTTACAGCTCGGATATCCACGGAAATCTTCTGACAAGACAGAGAATGCAGGTTTTTAAGCATTTGTTGGAAGATGAAGGCGGAGTTGTTGTGACAACGGTGGATGGTCTGATGGACCATCTTCTGCCGCTTTCCATGATCAAAGAAAGCTGCCTGAATATCATGGTGGGGCAGACGCTTGATATGGAGGAGATCAAGCATCTTCTCACCGGCATGGGCTATGAGCGCATGGGACAGGTGGATGGCATGGGACAGTTTTCTGTCCGTGGAGGAATTTTAGATGTGTTCCCACTGACGGAGGAGGTTCCGGTCCGGATCGAGCTCTGGGGCGACGAGGTGGATTCCATCCGTTCCTTTGATGCCGAGAGCCAGCGGTCGATCCGGCAGATGGACGAAGTTACGATCTATCCGGCGGCGGAGCTGATCCTCACGAAGGAACATATCGAAGAGGGAATTTTGTGCCTGGAAGCCGACGAGAAAAAGCAGGAAAAAGCGTTCCGGGACCAGAAAAAGCCGGAGGAGGCCCAGCGGATCCGGCGGGCTGTCGGGGAGCTTGTGGAATCCTTAAAGGAGGGCTTTGATGTCCAGACGCTGGACGCGTATATTCGGTATTTCTGTCAGGATACGGTTTCATTTCTTGACTATATGAAAGAAGTGGGCGCTAAGGTCACTTTGGTGTCTTCTGGGGCAGCCGGAAAAACAGCCGAAAAGAAACCGGCATCTGGTCTCGCGTTGATTTTAGACGAGCCCCAGCGCATGAAGGAAAAAGCCGAGACCGTTGAGACGGAGTTCCGCGAGAGCATGTCCCACCGTCTGGAGCAGGGCTATATTCTGCCGGGGCAGGCGGACCTCTTATTCGCTTCAAAGACAGTGCTGGCGGAGTGCCATACGCCTCACTCGATCTTCATGACAGGTCTCGACCAGCGTCTTCCGGGAATGACTGTAAAGGCGAAATACAGCCTGACCGGAAAGAACTTAAACTCCTATCAGAACAGCTTCGAGATCCTGATCAAGGATCTCACAAAATGGAAAAAGGACGGTTACCGCGTTGTTCTCCTTTCCGCGTCAAGAACCAGGGCGAGTCGCCTTGCGGGGGATTTAAGAGAGTATGATCTCCGTGCCTTCTGCCCGGAGGATGCGGGGCGCCCGGTGGCTCCGGGGGAGATCCTGGTCACTTACGGAAAGCTCCATAAGGGCTTTGAATACCCGCTGATCAAATTTGTCGTCATCACCGAGGGCGATATGTTTGGCGTGGAAAAACGGAAGAAGAAGCGGAAAAAGTACAATTACGAGGGAAAGAAGATCAGCAGCTTCTCCGAACTTTCTGTCGGCGACTACGTGGTGCATGAGAGCCATGGTCTCGGCATCTACAAGGGAATCGAGAAGATCGAGCAGGATCATGTCATCAAGGACTATATCAAGGTCGAGTACGGTGACGGCGGAAACCTCTATCTTCCGGCGACCCGTCTGGAGGGAATCCAGAAGTATGCCGGGGCTGACGCAAAGGTCCCGAAGTTAAATAAGCTTGGCGGGACTGAGTGGACGAAGACGAAGACAAAGGTCCGCACGGCAGTCCGGGAGATCGCAAAGGAGCTTGTGGAGCTCTATGCGGCGCGTCAGGACGCGGAGGGATTTCAGTACGGACCGGATACGGTGTGGCAGAAGGAATTCGAGGAGATGTTCCCCTATGATGAGACGGACGACCAGCTTACCGCCATCGATGATACGAAGCGGGACATGGAGAGCAAGAAGATCATGGACCGCCTGATCTGCGGAGATGTGGGCTACGGAAAGACGGAGATCGCGCTCCGGGCAGCTTTTAAAGCCGTACAGGAAGAAAAGCAGGTGGTCTATCTGGTCCCGACAACGATCCTCGCGCAGCAGATCTACAATACCTTTGTCCAGAGAATGAAGGATTTTCCGGTGCGGGTGGACATGATGTCGCGCTTCCGGACACCGGGAGAGATGAAGAAGACAGTAGAAGGACTGAAAAAGGGGTATGTGGATATTATTGTCGGCACACACAGAGTCCTGTCAAAGGATGTACAGTTTAAGAACCTTGGACTTCTGATCGTCGATGAGGAGCAGCGGTTCGGTGTGACCCACAAAGAGAAGATCAAGCAGATGAAGCAGAACGTGGACGTTCTGACCCTGACAGCGACGCCGATCCCGCGGACTCTGCATATGAGCCTTATCGGGATCCGTGACATGAGTGTTCTAGAGGAACCGCCGGTGGACCGTGTTCCGATCCAGACCTATGTCATGGAGTACAACGACGAGATGATCCGTGAGGCGATCCACAGAGAATTAGGGCGCGGCGGGCAGGTGTACTATGTATACAACCGTGTCAATAACATCGACGAGGTGGCAAACCATGTGGCGTCTCTCGTGCCCGACGCGAATGTGGCCTTTGCCCATGGTCAGATGAATGAGCATCAGCTTGAGAAGATCATGCTGGATTTCATCAACGGCGATATTGATGTTCTCGTGTCTACAACGATCATCGAGACGGGGCTGGATATTCCGAATGCCAACACGATGATCATTCAGGACGCGGATCGTCTGGGACTTTCCCAGCTCTACCAGATCCGGGGGCGGATCGGACGGTCCAACCGGACCTCCTATGCGTTCCTGATGTATAAACGGGATAAGATGTTAAAGGAGGACGCGGAAAAACGTCTTCAGGCGATCCGGGAGTTCACGGAGCTGGGATCCGGGATCAAGATCGCGATGCGTGATCTTGAGATCCGCGGCGCGGGAAATATTCTCGGAGCGGAACAGCATGGACACATGGAGGCAGTCGGATATGACCTTTACTGCAAGATGCTCAACGAGGCTGTTATTGCCTTAAAGGGCGGACAGGAAGAGGAAGAGACCTTTGAGACTGTGGTGGATTGCGATATCGACGCGTTTATTCCGGACGGATATATCAAGAATGAGTATCTGAAGCTTGATGTATACAAGAGAATTTCCGCCATCGAGACGGACGACGAGTATATGGATATGCAGGATGAGCTGATCGACCGCTTCGGCGATATTCCGAAATCTGTGGATAACCTGCTGCGTGTAGCGGAATTAAAAGCTATGGCCCACCGCGCCTATGTGACCGAGGTGGATATCAACACCCAGGAGATCCGCATCGAACTCTACCCGAAGGCAAAGCTCGATGTCACCGGGATCCCGGCGCTTATTGCCGAGTATAAGACTGCGTTACGCTTTGCCCAGGGAGAGAAGCCGGTGCTGTTCTATCAGGATAAAGGAAAGAAGCATAAGGATTGCGAGCCGATGATGGAGAAGGCGAAGGAATTGCTGGGGAAGCTTGGGGAACTGGCTGAGAGCAGAAAATAAAAGCATATGGTAAAAATAGGGCGTGTGAAAAAATGAGAAATCATTTTTTACACGCTCTTTTAGACTAAAAAATTATAAACGAAGTAGTCTCTAAAAGCGCATTTCCCCCTTACCCCATAAATTTGTTGATTTTCAAATCTATGCAGCTGATTTTATTTTCATCTGTTTGTTGTGGAATTTATAAAGATTGTGTCCCAGTGAAACAAGGTATACTTCAAGTTGAACGGATTTTATCCCTCTTCGCACAATCCGTTTATACCAGCGGTCATTTTTTATAATACCAAAAGTACCTTCTACCTGGATGGAACGGTTCATTCTAAGCAGCGCACCCTGGATACTCTCAAGGTTTTGAATCACTTCCTGATGCATCTTTGTTAGTTCCTGATTGACACGCACGGTACGGTTTCCTTCTCCCTTTTTACATTTTTCTGCGTAAGGACATCCACTGCAGTCTTCGCACTGATAGATTTCCTCTTCCCGTCCATATGCGTTTCCTTTTATTGCCTTACGGTACTGCAAATGGAATCCCTTTCCGTTAGGGCACCGCATTTTTCCATCTCCGTCGATCTTGAAATTAACTGCCCGGAATGGGTCTTCATGATAGTTTCTGTCGGTGGTTTCTTTCTTAAACATTGGGAATTTCATATATTTTTCCAGCCCATTCTGTTCACAGAAAATATAGTTATTATACGAGCCGTAACCAGCATCCGCTACCGGATATTTGGGGTAGAATCCATAAATATCATGGAACTTATTCATGAGGGGGATGAAACAGTCCATATCTGAACGGTATTGGTTCACATCAACAACCGCTATATACTCATCCGCCACACCGACCTGGACATTATACGCCGGGAGCAGCTGGTCATTTCCCATATAGTCCTTTTTGATTCGCATGAAAGTAGCGGAATGATCAGTCTTGGAATAGCTATTGCGTCCATCTCCACAGATTTGGATCTTTTCTACATATTCATTCAGCTTTGACAGATATTCCTTAAGTTTTTCATAATGGCGCTGCTGGACGGACTTTCGATGTCCTTTACCAGCGACAAACGTTGCTTCATCCAACTGCCAGATTTCTACGTATTTCGATGCGGCTTCCTTTAAGTATTCTGGCGAGTATTCCGTATTAATACTGAACTTTATCCCCGTGTATGGAAGCTCAAGATTAATTTCCTGAAACAGGGAAGTGATCTTCTTAAACAGGCGGTATCTGGATTTTTCAGTCGCTTTCTTCCATACCCAGGAATACTTGTTTGCGTTGGCTTCAAATTTAGAACCGTCAATATATAAATGTTGCAGGTCCGTATGTTCTTTCTCAAAAATTTTTTGATTGATATCACAGAATAGTTTCTCAATAGAATTGCTGAGTATCTCATTGATAAAATATCCAAAAGTCCGATAGGATGGGGCTTTATGATCCATCAGATACATGAACCTTAGATTCACTTTGCAGCTGTCTTCCAGCTCACGAAGAGAGACATATCCATTTGTCATAAATCCGAACAGGATTGTTTTCAGCATACTGACCGGGTTATACCGAAGTCTTCCTACCTCATGTTTCGGGATTTCCTTCAGGTATTTCTCCAAATCGATTTCTCCCATAAATCGTTCAAATGTCAGCACCGGATCACAAATATCCAGATAATCTTGAATTAGTATTGGCAAAACTGCCTGTTTGGGGTTAGAATAAGTGCGTATTATTTTTTTCATTGCAGATTAATTTTAACAAAAAGAGGACTTTGGATTCATTATGAATCCTTGGTCCTTCTTTTTTATAGGCTATGTTTTTTCACAGCCCCTTTTGTCATTAAGAAAGAGGAATTTTGATGGACTTACTGCAAGAATGTGCGGTGGGTTTTGAACGGTTGTTGCCCTATCAGTACCATATTATTGCTGGACGAAAAGGAAAAACATTGGAGTTTACTATTTCTTTTGACCGGGCGGACTTCCATCACTTGGCGGGCTTACATAAACTGACAGACAATATCCGCTTTCTGACCGGCAAGCGGGCGAATATTATGCAGGAAATTTTATCCGGTAAGCTGACATTCACCCAGGCGCGACAGAGCGAATTTTTCCAACAGATGGAGCCACGATTAAAGCCACTTATCCATTTAGAGGAATTTCTGGACAGCAATGAAATTATCTTTCGGTACAATGCCAAAGTCCATACCTTCTCGGTAATCCAGGCAGACTATTTGCTACAAAACGATTTTGAAGGACAGCCAGTGTATTTATTTCTGGCTAAGCGCACAGGGGATGCCAGGTGTGCCGCACTTTCTTCCCAAAAGCGGAAAAGGACTATGCTCAGAGCCAGCCGCGCTACACCCTGCTGAAGAAAGAAAAAATCAACATCGTCACAGGAGAAGTCACCGTTCAGTATGGCCGGCTCACTCCCAAAACAAGTCGCCGCCACCCGTACAACGGGTGGCTCGGGACGCTGGCTGTAAGCCCTTGCTACCAGACAGCGTCTCAAGGCGCCCTAGACTTTCTCTTCGTTCAAGTCACTATCGCACTTGACGCGTTGCTTATGCCCCTGAAGGGGCGTTCGTACTACTTCGACTCTGTACCCTTAAAAGGGTCTTCGTATTCTTTCACACTTAATTTGTCCTGCATGATATCATAGTTTTCTTGATCTTGGATATATTTCTTAATTGTCGCTTCGTTTAATCCTACTGTACTGACATAATAACCTTCTGACCAGAAATGACGGTTTCCAAATTTATACTTTAGATTTGCATGTCGGTCGAATATCATTAATGCGGATTTTCCTTTTAAATATCCCATAAAGCTTGATACACTCATTTTGGGCGGAATACTTACCAACATATGAATATGATCTGGCATGATATGCCCCTCAATTATTTCTACTCCTTTGTATGAACATAACTGCTTCAGTATATCTCGAATGTCCATTTTTAATTGATTATAAATCATTTTTCGTCTATACTTAGGAGTGAATACGATATGATATTTACACATCCATTTTGTGTGAGCTAAATCGTTATTCTTTTTTGCCATAAAATCACCTTTCCTTTCTTACGATAGTGACTGAACAACTCTATTGTAACGGAAAGGTGATTTTTTGTATAACGATTTGACTCCACCCGCATAGCAGGTGGGTTTTTGTTTCGGACATCTCCATTTTTCGGATCACGAAAAACTCCGATGTCCTCAACAGGCTAAAGCCCATACAAAAAAGTGCCGGGAATCTGTCAGATCACTTTGATCTTTCTGATTTCCGGCACTTTTGTCTTATAACTGTTTCGTGCTGACACACGATCATGATTTCTGTATTCCTATTTCAGCACCATTCTCGCTGCACCATAAATTCCTGCATCATTACCCAGTGTCGCCAGACCGATCAGCGGATGATCCGCGGAGATCGTTATGTGCTCCTCATAGTGTTTCTTGATCATATCTACTAAGAACTGGCCTGCCTTGGATACGCCTCCGCCGATGACGAAGATATCCGGGTCCACGATCAGAGCCGTCTGAGCCAGGGCAACCCCCAGATAATGGCATGCGGTCTCAGCCACCTCTAACGCCAGGGCATCGCCTGCTTTGGCTCCGTCTAAGACGTCTTTAGCGGTTACTTCATCACCAAACTGACGCAGAACGGATGGACGCTCATCAGCTGCCATCTTCCGGCGTGCCTCTCTGGCGATTCCAGTCGCGGACGCCACCTGCTCCAGACAGCCTCTGCCTCCACAATTGCAGTACTCCTGCTCATCATCACGGGCATGGATGTGACCGATCTCACCACCCAGACCATGTCTGCCTGCAATGATCTTCTCATTGATGATCACACCACCGCCAACGCCGGTTCCTAAGGTTACCATAACAATATCTGAGTAGCCCTCTCCACCGCCCTTCCACATCTCGCCAAGAGCAGCTGCGTTCGCGTCATTGCCGCACTCTGCAGGGATTCCGTCTAAACGGGCGCTTAACTCTTTTGCCGGATAGATATCTCTCCAGCCCAGGTTGACGCAAACCTCCACATAACCGTTCTTCTTTACCGGACCAGGCACATCAATACCAACACCAACGACCTCTTCCATGGAGATGTTCTCGTCTTTTAAGGTCTCACGGATGCTTGCTGCGATATCATCCAGAACATACTTGCCATGCTCTTCTTTTCTGGTTGGGATCTCCCATTTCTTTAACAGTACACCATCTACATCAAAAATACCCAGTTTCACGCTGGTTCCACCTACGTCAACTCCAATACATTTCTTCCCCATCACATTTCTCCTAAATCCTATCCAGATTTGTAACTGTTCACTAGCTTCGCAATTACAAAGATTTTACAGTTTCAACTACATGATCTACAGTAAATCCAAAATGCTCAAACAATACTGCAGCCGGACCGCTGGCACCAAAGCCCTTCATAGTCACATACGCACCGTCAAGACCAACGTATCTGCCCCAGCCAAAGTCGCTTAATGCCTCGATGGCAACACGCTTTCTCACTGCCTTTGGAAGAACGGACTCCTTGTACTCCTCAGACTGCTCCTCAAACAGATCCATACATGGCATGGAAACAACGCGGACTTTCTGTCCTTCTTTTTCTAACTCTGCCTTAGCCTTTACTGCCAGCTCTACTTCAGAACCGCTGGCCATCAGGATCACCTCCGGTGTTCCCTCGCAGTCATCGATCACGTAAGCACCCTTTAACGCATCACGGCTGGAGCCTGCCATCGGTGTCAGGTTCTGTCTGGTCAGTACCAGGGCAGTTGGTGTTCTCTGGCTGGTCACTGCGCTGTACCAGGCAGCTTCTGTCTCGGTCGCGTCACATGGACGGAATACATGGAAGTTTGGCATTGCGCGGAGCATCGCTAACTGCTCGATCGGCTCGTGGGTCGGACCGTCCTCGCCAACACCGATGCTGTCATGAGTCAGCACAAAGGTCAGCGGTACCTGCATTAAAGCAGACAGACGCGCCATCGGCTTCACATAATCACTGAATACGAAGAAGGTTGCCACATAAGCCCGCAGACCACCATGCAGCATCAGACCATTGCCAATCGCAGTCATGGCTAACTCGCGGACACCAAAATGTAAGTTTCTTCCCTCTGGTGTTGCCTTGGAGAAATCTCCTTCACCAGACATATTGGTTTTATTTGATGGAGCTAAGTCCGCAGAACCACCGATCAGGTTCGGCAGCTTGTCCTTCATGTAATTCAGGACTTTTCCGGATAACGCTCTGGTTGCCTCCGGCTTCTCGCCCTTTGCCCAGAAATCCGCATCATCTGCAAATTTCTCTGCTGCGTGCTCGTCGTGGTACTGGTTCCACAACGCTTCCATCTCCGGATATTCCTGGCAATAAGCAGCAAACATCACGTTCCATGCTGCTTCCACATCTGCCTTCTCCTCTGCGATCTTCGCAAAGTTCTCATACACCTCGTCCGGTACATAGAATGGCTCTTTGGAAGGCCACTGTAAGAACTCTTTCATGGCAGCCACATTTTCCTCTCCCAGAGGCTCTCCATGAGCGCTTGCGGAACCCTGTTTTGCAGGACAGCCATATCCGATCTGGGTTTTCACCGTAATGAAGGAAGGACGTGTGGTATCTGCCTTTGCCTCCTCGATGGCTGCACCGATGGCATCTAAGTCATTGCCATCTTCTACTGTGATTAACTGGAAGCCAAATGCCTCCATACGTTTCTGCACATTCTCGGTAAATGCAATATCGGTGCTTCCCTCGATGGAAATGCTGTTAGAATCATATAAAACGATCAATTTACCAAGCCCTAAGGTACCAGCCAGGGAAAATGCCTCCGAGGAAATGCCCTCCATCATACATCCATCGCCGCCTAATACATAGGTATAATGGTCTACTACCGGATAATTTTCTTTGTTAAATACCGCTGCCAGATGTGCTTCTGCCATCGCCATACCAACTGCCATACCCATACCTGCGCCCAGAGGACCTGTGGTTGCCTCAACACCGACGGTGTGGCGGTACTCCGGATGACCTGGTGTCAAAGAACCAAGCTGACGGAAATTCATCAGATCTTCTTTCTTTAAATCTCCGTATCCAAACAGATGGAGTAAGGAATATAACAGCATGGAACCGTGTCCGCCAGATAAGATAAAACGGTCACGGTTTGGCCACTGTGGATCTGCCGGGTTATGGTTCATATGTCTGGTCCAAAGCTCATAAGCCATTGGAGCAGCTCCCAATGGAAGTCCCGGATGTCCGGATTTTGCTTTCTGGATCGCGTCTGCTGAAAGCACACGGATCGCATTGACTGACATGGTATCAATCTTGTTCATTAGTAGTACCTCCCTAGTGTAATTTGATCTCTTTAATTGCCTGAGGCCCCGCTGCCAGAAACTGGTTCGGAAGACTTCCTTTAATCATCTTCGAAACCGAAAAATCAAGGGGCCCCTCATATTTTAGATTCCCATAACGGTTATAAACTCTACATGAATCTTCATTATACAGAAAGATCGTATCTCCGTCAATATCCGCATATGTATAGTCATAGGTAAATTCCTGGCTGAAAACCGCATCTCCATTGGGCTTATATACATCCATGCGCTGGCGGTACTCTCCGCCCTCCTGGGCTACGATCACTCCCACATAATCCTTACTATAGAACACACTCTGGATCTCCTCTGTCACCTGCACCTGCTTTAACAGGGCCGGAGACATCACATCCCTGGAAGAAAAGAAGGATATGCTGTCTTGGGCAAATGCTACCGAATATACATCGTCCAGATACTGGACCCGCGGCACAATGCTTTCTTTGTAAATATCATGAAAACCGCCGACAAAACGGTTTAAAGCATTTTTACCCACCTCGGAGAAATTATAAAATGCCACACGGCTCCGCAGTGTTCCATCTTCAATATACATATAGGAACCCGTCAGCATGGTTCCATCCGGCGACAGGCTGATATCCATTGGATAGCCGATCTCACCGCTTAACACACCCTTCATGGAGATCTGCATCTCCGTTCCATCCTTGCGGAAGAAATAAATGTAGCTGGCCGTCTGGTCCTCCAGAATCGCCGCCACCACGCCCTTGGCGGAAATGGTGATCTTCACGATGGGAAGCACCGTAGTCGCAATGCCAAGGCATCCACTCTGGTCGCAGATATAGATGGAATTACCCTGCTGGTCCGCAATGGCCGCATACCCGTCATTGACTGCAGCAATCGGGGATTTCATCTCATAGCTCTGGATCCAGATGTCCTTTCCATCACTTCCTATGTTGGACGCGCCATCTTTTGTATATTTTAAAAATCCATTGCCAAATTTTTTATAGCCTGTGAAACTTCCATCTCCACGGTCCAGGACACGCTCCCAGCCCACAGTCTGGTTCTCGAACTGGAAATACCGGTTATACCAGTACACACCGCCTGCCGCTCCGCCGATCAGGATCAAAAGCAGGATCAGAAGAACCAGATGACGTCGCTTTACCTTTTTATGGGCTTTTCTGACGATCTCTTCGCTGTCCTCTTCCGGTGTCCAGCCGCCGGAGAAACCGGCATTTCTGGTGTTTCCGGCATTTCTGGTATTTTTCCCATTTTCTCCAGAAATGACCCGTTTTCTCAGCTGGTCTTTCTTCGATTCACGGCTCATGGAATCCATATCATTCATCCTCTGTTCTCCCAAACTCAATCGCAACTGTTCCACGCTATGCACCAAACAGCTACTCTGATGATTTCGGTACCAGTATAGCACAGAACCTCTCATTGCGGAAGAATCAAATTCTGTCCGGCCATGATCTTATTTTCATCCTCCAGACCATTTAAACGGCAAATTTCCTCCAGACGGCTGCCATTTCCATATAGCTTCAAACAGATGCCATAAAGGGTCTCTCCAGGCTGGATCTGATAGGTGCCGGAGGCCAGGGCAGCGGAAATGGCGGCACGATCAGACTCTACGGCAGTCTGGGATGGCGCGGTCTTTGTACCTGCCGAACCATGACTGGAGGGCTGGTCAGTGCCAGTCTGGTTTTCAGTCTCGGTCTGGCCATCCCCACTAACCCTGTTCTGCTCTTCAGTCTCCACCTCCGTTTCATTTTGGCTCTGCCCGGCGGTTTCCGGATAAGTCTCCGACATGGTCTCATGAGCCAGTGTCGGATTCACTCCGCCAGATGCATGTTCTACCAGAAGGTTGTCCCCACCATTCTCCGTTCCACTCATCTGTCCCGTCTGGCTGTTTCGCAACGAACCTCCCTTTTTCTGGCTATTCTCCACAGCAGACAGGCTGTTCTGCCAGGAGATTCCCTCCGGCAAAACGGAAGTCAGCACCGATTCCATTTTCTGCATCTTGTCATAATTGTTGACCATCACCACGCCTCCGGCCAGCACCACCATGGCAAGAGCACTGCACAGGCTTCCCAGCACCCGGATGCTGCCGCGCCTGGAGGTGATCTGACTCTTATTTTCCTCCATCCGCTGTCGGAAATCCCGCACCACCGGTTCTCCGGTGCCTGTTTCCACCCGGCGGACATCCTTACGCATGATCATATAATCCTGCATCATCTGGTTCCGCTCATAGTATATGTGATAACCTCTCAGCTTATAGAATCCGTCCTCCGATGTTATGTAAACCGCTTCCTCTCCCTCCAATCCGGAGTTCAGATACATCAGCTGGTTTTTCCCTGCAAAATACTGTCCATGCTGTTTCCAGTAATTTAAGGGACTTAAAGCCGCACCCGGCGCACCGCATAAAAACCAGCCAAGCACCGACCGTTTCGGAAACAGACGGTCCATGTCCTGATACACCTTCTTCCAGGCACTTTCTGTCAGCTCCACCTTCTCGCCCTGCTCCGCCACGTCCTCCATTTCCAGAGCGCCGTCCACAAACAGATACGGAACGCCGTCATGCTCCTCTGATGTTCCTAAGAGAACGCCAACCCGCAGATCTTGTCCGCCCTTTGGAAACAGGCGTTTCAGATACGTGTTCACATAGTCCTCTAAATACAGTCTGACTGACTGGTCTCTCTCCCCGATCTGCCGTGTATTCTTCGGCAGTTTTGGATATGGATTATATAATTCTCCCATCTGGTTCACCCCACTGTCATTTTCGTGCAGTCCACGCGCTCGCGCTAAGACTGCCAGGCACATGCTCGCAGCTGTGATCTATCCGTTCCAGCTGCCTTCTTTCATGCTACTGCCCATCTTACCATGACAGGACTGCGAAATTTGTCAAACCAGGGACAGAGATTCCCATAACTTTTCGACAAGACAGATGCTGTCGCTGATGCACTCTGCCATATGCATCACCATCCCTAAGCGGATGCTCTGCAGCATCATGGGATCACGGCTGGAGCCGCCGCTGACCACACCGGTGATAAAGAGATCCCCTACTGCCTGCAGATTTTTACTGACTCCCAGACCTGGTCTTAAGGCGCCTCTTCCCAGGGTCACACACCCCACATGACAGGTTTTTCCCACAGACGCATCCACTGCTACCACCAAATGATCTGGATACCGCTCCCGTACCAGGTATAAAGTATCCTCTAAATTCATGGCATGAACCGGGTACTCCAGTGTCCCTACCACCGTGATATGGCGCAGGCCTTTCCGGTAAAGCTGATGGCCGATCAGCGGTCCCAGGCTGTCTCCCGTAGACCGATCCGTGCCGATACATAAAAACAGCACCTTCTCCTTCTGTGCCCTCTGTAACTCCTCCTTTAACATGGAATAAAGCCGCGCCGCCAGTCTGGCCGCCTCAAATCCATCGGACGTATCATAATAATAAAGCTCCCGTCTGACGGCGGGAGCCTTCTGTTTCCATAACTCCATATCGTCTCACCTGTCTCGCCGGGCATTGCTCCATTTTCCTGCAATGCCCCTTTGTTACTGCTAGTATAGACCGATGTCTATGGAATTATGCGTTATTCATTTTCTTATACGCTTGCATGGCCTCGCTTAAATTGGCGGCAGTTCCATTAGTCATGATCCCCGCCAATGCGTCTAATTTATCCGGTTCCAGGAACTCTCTGGACAAATATGGCCCGTAATGGTCCGTAATAAAGAGATTTTTCTTTTTCAAAGCGCCCTGCAATTCCAAAAGCTCCCGCTCCTCATCACGACACTTCACTGCCTGCTGCGCGATCTTCTCCTGGCTTCCTGCATGGATCTCGTCGGCAATGATATTTTTCGTGACCGTCTCAAAGGCATTTAACGCCTCTTTTTTCTTCGATACCGTCTGCGACAGCTCCTGCTCGATCTGGGCGATCTCATCATCATATTTCTGAAGATCATAAATGGTCTCATTGCGGTCCCGGCGGATATTATGGGTGATCGTCTTGATCTTGCGGGTGTTGGCATGAATCTCATCCCTCAGAAGCCTTCCCTCTTTCAGAACCTTCCCGTAACGGTCCCTGGTCTTATTGCCCCAGAGCACATAAGCACCGCCGAACACCAGGATAAATACAAAATAAATGCCCACCAGATAGATCACATCCGGTTTCTTTAAGACCCAGTAAATTCCATAGGGAAGAAGGAGAAATACCAGCACAATCGCTGCAAACAGCTTCAGGATCTCTCCAAAATGTCTTGGAAAATACAGGGTATAATAAAGATTCGTATCGCAGATCCCCGGTACATGGTTCTGCTGGAAAATAGTCTTGATCTGGAGGCGGATTCTCCGGTTGTCATCCCGCAGATCCGATGTTTCATCGATGATCCGCTCCTTCACCCCCTGGTTTTTCGCCTTCTCCCGCTTGCTCCGCACTTTTTTTAACTGATCCTGGCCCTTGCCCAGTTCTTTATCGTAGCTGGCTGTGATCTCGCCCAGACGTTTTTTCGTGGTCTGGCTGATTCTGTCTTCCACTGCTTTTTTATCGGTTTCCAGCTGCTTCTGATCCTGTTTTAACCGTTTTAAAAGCTGCTGTTCCTGCTGCTGCATATCCCGAAGCTCTAAAACTGCCGTTTTGGCTTCTCTCAAAAATGTTCCGTAGTCTGTAATGACATCCATCAGCCATTTTCCTCCTTCGCAAGGTCTCATTTTATTATAACGCGGCTTCACAAGCATTACAAGGAAGTCATTTACATTTTCCCCAATGTCCGATATACTATGAGAAGATTTCGTTACTGTTTGCGCAACGCGTGAACAGTAACAAGATTTCGCTGCCCTCCATGGCATCTGTGATGGCAGCTGTTTTAGGAGGTGCATTTATTATGTTCCGCATGTGGGGAAAAATCATCAAAGACAACCATCTGGTCAAGGACACCACCATCTGCATCAGCGATTACAGTCTTTCCCGGACCCAGATGGTATTTCAGTCCCTTGATGACATCTGTTATGAATTTGATTTAAGCAAACCGATCTGGCTGGATTCTAATATCCACGATTTCCAGCTTCACGCCAAAACCCGTTTTGGACAGGATCAGTTTATTGAACATATCGAATTTGATTATCTGGAGATCCAGGTGATCGAAGAATGATCCTATTTTCCATCCTATGCAAATGATGTGAATTACCCACCACTTAATTTTGAAGAAATTTGAAGTGGGGGCTTCTGGGGAGTCCTTGGACTCCCGTTTAAGAAGTTTGATCTTTGAGTTTCCACCTGCTCTCAGGCGATCCTTATTCTTACAGGCGTATCCACATCGCCTCTAGCATATAGAGCCCTTAGGCTCACAATGTTACATTTACGCATGATATTTAAAGCACCGTTAACATCAGCGTTGATCCGCCTTCCAGAGCGGTCCTGATACAGGCCGCGGCAGATCCGGCGGCCGGAAAAGACCGGTGGCACAAGTCCTGCTTCTCCATATACAGGCATCTCATCCAGATCCCAGAAGGATGCCATGGAAGTATAGCTTTCCTCCTGTTCCACGTAGCGGATTCCATTCATTTCACACAAATATTTCAGTTTCCTGCGGAGTATCCCGAACGGGATTCCCACAAAGACCTGGTTCATCCGTCTGCCAAGGTCAGAGGAGCGCTGGAATGTGGTGTTGTAACCCACGATCAGGGTTCCGATATCATTCCGGATGCAGTAGGTGACCACCTGTTTTGCTGCTTTACCCATGTAGTCACGGACCTGGTTGTTTCTCTTCCTCTGCAAAGCTTCCTGGCGTCTGGTTGTTTTCTTTCCGTAGTGCTGCTTGTCTTTGACGCTCTGCAGGCAGGCGTTCCGCTTGTTGAACCACTGGTTGATGGATTTTAAACGTCTCCCATCGATGAGGAAGCTTTCCCCTCTGTTGGAGACGGCCGTCATGAGATTATCGATCCCGAAGTCGATCGCCAGTGCATGGGTTGGATTCAGATTTCTCTGAGCCGCTTCCACCTGATAGGTGTACTGGATCTCAAAGAACCTGGCGTCTGCTTTTGGGATGATACGGATCTCCTTAATGGTTTTATCTGCCAGGACCGACGGGATGGTAATGGTGACCGGTTTATGATACTTCTTATACGCTGCTGAGTACGGAAGGACAAACTGGTTCCCATTCAGTCTTACAAACCCAACGATCAGGGATGTGTAGCCATCTTTTGGAAGGTATTTGGGCAGCCTGCAGGATGAAAATGGATACTTCCCCTGCTTTGCCAGTTTCAACAAACCGAAGAAAGACTTAAAAGATCCGTCCACTTCCTTAAGGATCTGCTGGGCCATGTTGGAATTCAGCAGCCGATAGTTTTCGGAAGTCTTTAAGATGGCGTAGTTTTTCTCATATGGGAGATACTGGCTATGTTCAAAGTAATGCTGCCGTATCTGGTAGATGGCCTGGTTGGTCAGTTTTTTTGCTGTGCGGCATAATTCCCGTAGAATGAGGAATTCATCTTTGGACAGATGCTTTAGCTGCTGGCATACGGTCAAATACAAAGCGGTTTCTCCTTTCCTAATTGGTGCAGAACATATGTTCTATGTTGATTATAGCGCATGCTTCCACAAAAGGGAAGAGAAAAAATCGTAATTGCTTACCATTTTACAGCTGTCTATATATCGTTATAGCGGCATTCATCCCACCACCTAAGAGGAATGGGGGTATTCTGCCGATTTTATGATAAAAAAACCGCCCGCAGCCTTTTGAAGTGTCTTACTTCCATCAGCCACGGACGGTTTTGTGATTTACAGAATCCATTTAAAATACTACGTTTGGTGCCTTTGGATCGTCACCGTAACGGTTACTGCCTGCAGTACCTTCTTGACAGAAGAATACGATCAGAATGATAGAACCGATACATGGAATACAGTTTAACAGATACCACCAGCCGGATTTCTCGATATCATGAAGTCTGCGGACTGCCAGAGAAATCATCGGAATCAACGTTGCCAGACCATAGACAGAGATAACCACATTGGCAACAGCCCCAAGTACAGAATCTCCTGCTACCATGTTAATCAGGCTGAATGCGGTAGAAATCAAAGTCTGCGCCAGGATTACCCACCAATACTCTGATCTTCTGGCTCTTCCTGAAAATTTTGCATAGTTCTTCCACATTGCTTTATAAGCATCGACCATACTCATAGCTTCTTCCTCCTAAGTTTTTGTAGGATCAAAATCTTCTTTCATTATAGCCCTTATTATCCATTCTGTCCATGCTTTTGCTTGAGTATTTTGCCAATTTTCAAAAAATTCACCCATTTATCACTCATTTACAGATTGGTAACGATCAATGAGATTCCAGAAACAATCAGCAGAATGACGATCAGCCGCTTAATAATCCGGTCATCCATCTTTGAACTGCACTTCATCCCAATCCACAGACCCAGAAGGGAAAACGGAAACAGCATCAGTGTATGGCAGAAAATTTCCATCGTCAGGATCTTTAAAGCAATATAGAGACCGATCCGGAAGGTACTTTCCACCAGAAATACCATGCTGATATTGGCCTTAAATCCACTACCGTTATCCGTCACACGGCTTACATACGCCGCCAGCAGCGCACCAACACCAAACAATCCGCATAAAACACCTGCGATCACACCAATGACCGCCAGAACGATTTTAGAATTTTTCATCTTGCCCGGATGGCGTTCCCGCAGGTACATCTCGCTTCCCAGAAGAATGATCATAACTCCAAACACCACCTTGATGGCGCTGGCATCCACATTTTTTAATAGGAAGGAGCCAGGAATACTTCCCGCAAGTACCATAGCTGACAATGGGATAAATACCTTCGGATCCAGGCTCTTCCGGTTTTTCCAGGTCAGAATGGCATTGGCCGGATAACCAAGCAGCAGATCTACCGGAGAAATGTTGGCATTGACCGAACCAAAACTTAACATGGCCGTAAAAACCATGGTATTGGCAAAGCCGCATAATCCTTTGATGATGTACGACGTGAACGTCGCGAAAATCCATAAACCCATCGTGTTCCCCCCATTTTTCTTCTGAATATCAATCCATTCGTACCAGAAATATCCTCGTCCCGCACCCTGACACGGTAGTTCCAACACACACTCTCTGAACGAATTTTCATTTTCTGATATCCGTAAAATATAGGCGTTCCTAAAACACAGGAACGCCTATATTTATGCCTTATAATTGTTCACTACCATGATACCGTTCTATTGCATCCAAGTCAAACGTTCGTGAGACTTGACGCATGATTCTGATAAATGCTGTGGCTCATTGCACCTGAGACTGTCCGCCTGCTGCTTACAATCTCTTCATCAGCTCTTCGCGCTCTTTCTCATATCCCGGTTTGCCAAGCAGAGCAAACATATTTCTCTTGTAGCTCTCAACACCTGGCTGGTTGAATGGGTTAACCCCCAGCAGATAACCGCTGATGCCGCATGCAAACTCGAAGAAATAGAACAGTTCGCCTAAGTAGAACTCGTTCTGCTCCGGAACATTGACCTTCAGGTTTGGTACCTGGCCGTCGGTGTGTGCCAGAATGGTTCCGTTCATAGCGCTCTTGTTGACAAAATCTACATTCTTGCCAGCCAGATAGTTCATACCATCGGTATCGATCTCTTCCTCTTTCAGAACCACTTCTTCCGGAGACTCTTCTACATTGATCACTGTCTCAAACATGATCCGTGCGCCGTCCTGGATAAACTGGCCCATGGAGTGCAGATCCGTCGTCAGATCTACGGCAGCCGGGAAAATACCCTTCTGGTCTTTGCCCTCGCTCTCGCCGAATAACTGTTTCCACCACTCAGATACATAGTGAAGGCTTGGCTCATAGTTTGCCACGATCTCCACATGTTTGCCTTTTCTTAATAAGATGTTGCGGATTGATGCATACAGAAGCGCCGGATTCTCTTCATATGGGGTCTCCAGGGCTTTCTTTCTTCCGGAAGCTGCACCCTCCATCAGCTTGTCAATGTCTGCGCCGCTGACTGCGATCGGCAGAAGACCAACTGCAGTTAATACGGAGAAACGTCCGCCTACATCATCCGGAACCACGAAGCTCTCGTAACCTTCCTGATTTGCCAGGTTCTTTAATGCGCCCTTTGCCTTGTCAGTGGTTGCGTAGATACGCTTGTTAGCCTCTTCCTTACCATACTTCTCAATCAGCATCTCCTTGAATACACGGAATGCGATCGCCGGCTCCGTTGTGGTACCAGACTTGGAAATGATGTTGATGGAGAAATCTTTGTCTCTTACTACATCCTGCAGATCCTTGATGTACTTGCTGCTGATGCTGTTGCCCACAAAGAAGATCTGCGGGGTCTTTCTTGTATCTTTATCCAATACATTATAGAAACTATGAGTCAGAAACTCGATGGCTGCTCTGGCGCCCAGGTAGGAGCCGCCGATACCGATGACCAACAGTACATCAGAATCAGACTGGATCTTCGCTGCTGCCTTTTTGATGCGGGCAAACTCATCCTTATCATAATCCACTGGAAGATCGATCCATCCAAGGAAATCATTACCAGCTCCGGTTTTGGAGGTCAGCACCTCTTTCGCACACTCCACACCAGCCTTCATATTTTTCACTTCTTCTGCGGAAATAAATCCGGCAGTCTTAGAATAATCAAATGTAACTTCTTTTCCCATAATCATATTCTCCTTTATCATATAGTTTCTGCGGTAATTGCCACAAAGCCTTATGCTTAGTATAGCACAGATTTGTCCGGTTTGCGATCCCTTATTTTTAAGTCTATGCCAGATACTGCTTCAGAATCTCTCCCACCAGTTCCAGTTCATCTGGAGAGAGATCCCGAATCCAGTCATTTTCACCGCGACTTCGCTCTCTGCTGGCGGCAATCTGTTCCAGGCTGTGTTTTAAATAATCCACATCCCGGCGCACCGGTTCCTGACCGTCTGGATTCTGGCTTCCCGGTGTCTGGCTTCCTGAATTCTGGCTTCCCGGGTTCTGACCTCCCAGGGTCCGGCTCTCTGAGTTCTGGTTCCCCGGGTTCTGGTTCTCCGGATCCTGGTTCCCCGGATTCTGGTTTCCCAGGGGCTGGCTTCCCGGATTCCGGCTTCCTAAGCTCCGCCCCCGGAAGCTGGTCTGGCTATTTCCGGCCTGCTCTCCCCCGGACATCATAGTTTCCCGGGGATCACGGTCAGGCTCTGACACTGCATTTCCCCGGTTTCCAAGACTGGTAAAGCGGCCTTTCTGATCCCTGGCTACCGTTTTCCGCTCCTCCACGAGCTGCGGCTCTGTTCCTTCTCCTCTGGATTTTCTTAAAAAATGGACTCCTTTTTTGCTATTGATCTCCTTTACCGGAACGATATGGTCGGTTCCATTATCATCCGCACCACGGCTTCGCAGGTCACGGATATTCAAATCACGGACATTTAAATCACGGATGCTGCTGTTTTTTATGGCTGCATTCCGGAAACCTCCGCCCCGGGCGCCCCGGTAATCGTCCTCTGACGCTGAAGCAGCCTCACGGGCCAGACGGTTAAACAGCGAATTTTCCAGATAATCCTGTAGGCCATTCAGCAGCTGGTTTTTCCGCTCTGTCAGATTGATGCCACAGTCCAGAAACAAGGTCAGGAGGCCGCTGAGCAGACCAACCGTTCCATAAAGCACCACATAATAGCTGTCACAGCGATACCAATAAGCCCCAAAGGCCGCACTTCCTCCCAAAAGAAAGCAAAGGACAGTCAGCTGGGACGCCAGATTGCCCCACCCATTTAAAGTAAATCCCATAAAACGATAACCAGCCAGCTGCTTTTCTAAATATGCTTTTGTATTGTGGATTCCAAGATTCAGACGGTATGTATTTTCGGCTTTCTGTTTCAGATCCCGCAGACAGCGGTTCTTGGTAAGAGTCATGTTGTCAGTTTCACGGATCAGTCTTTTGTAAAGGTTACGGGCTGTCAGTCTGCTTAAAAGCCCAAGAATGCAGACAGCCGTCAGAACGTATAATGCTTTTCCTGTTTCTAAAAATTCCAGCATCATAAAAAGCTCCCCTTTCTTCTCCAGATTCCTTCCAGATGCCATTTATTATAGCGGTGGAAGTTTCATTTGGGAAGATTGGGGAGCCTAGAATCGTTCGTCAAATTCTCCTATAAATCGATTCTGATACCTGTTTAAGATGGTTGAGATGATGGTTCAGACTGCGTCACATATGCCGCTTCCAAACACAGGTTTCCAAAGCAGTTGGCTATCTGTCGAATCCGACCAGTTCTTCTGCCATCGCCATGATCAGCTTCACGCTGTTGTCAATGGCCATTCTCTCGAACTCCGCATAATCCATCTCAGCACTGTCATCGGCCTTATCAGAAATGGCGCGGACGATCAGGAACGGAATGTTGTTCAGATATGCGGTCTGGGCAATGGAAGCGCCTTCCATCTCTGTACAGCAAGCCTGGAAATTCTTCACGATCCATGCTTTTTTCGCCTGATCAGAAACAAACTGGTCTCCACTGACGATACGGCCTACATGAACGCCTACCTGTGGGATCACCTTTCGGCAGCACATATCTGCCATGTAGATCATGTTACGGTCGCCCTTGAACACGGACTCCTCCATCTGCGGGATCTGACCAACCTTATAACCAAATCCAGTTGCGTCCATGTCATGCTGCATAGCATCCCTGGATAATACGATATCACCGATATCAATGCTGCTTCTCAAAGAACCTGCAATACCGGTATTGATAATACGTCTTACCTTATACTGATCAATCAGGATCTGGGTACAGATCGCTGCATTTACCTTACCGATACCAGACCGTACCACGACCACGTCCAATCCTTTTAATCTTCCCTGGTAAAAATCCATGGTAGCAATGGTGCGGATCTCCACATTCTCCATCGCCTCTTTCAAATGAAGCACCTCTTCTGTCATGGCACCGATAATTCCTAACATACCGTTCCTCCTAGTGTATCTTATCAATCTCTCGAATTCTTTTTTGGGGCGCTCCCGTCCGTGCGGTGACTTTCGGGAGCTTTTACTTTCATATTACAGGGGGTATTGTAACACGAAAAATGGGGTAAATGCAATACGTGGGCATGAAATCGTAGGCATGAAATTTCCCACTTTCATCTATGAAAAATAAAAAGCAGCCACTCCCCGGTGTGCGGGATGGCACATGAGGGGTGACTGTTGGGAATGTGGGTAAATGCTGGTGTTAGTTCTTACTTGATATTGGTTAATAAGACACCGTCAGTTTTAGTGGATTTAGCTTCGTACCAGCCGTTGTCGTATTCTAGCTCATGGATGCAACGAAGACGATAGTAGTAGCCTACTGGCTGAGTGCCAACGTCAATAGACATAATTACTCTTGTTAATTCCCCATTGTCTGTATCGGCTGGTGTAAATTCTTTTTCAAAAGTTTCAACAGTACTCCATTTATTGGTATCTTCATTCCATTTTTCCAAATAAATTGTTAAAGCAGCCCAGTCAACTGGTATAAACATTGCCGTTTCGGCATAAACGTAAATAATTCCTTTTTCAGAATTGGTAATAGAACACATAGCAGAAGCCAATGCTTTACTTCTTTCTGTGGTCAAATCTCTTCCCTCAGATTTTTTTACTGACTCAGGAAGTAACAAAGATTCATCACCTTGACTTGCATTAAGCAATCGTCGTCCTTTTGGGCTTGCCATTGCAGTCATTGGACACATTAGCATAATACTTAACACAACCAACATTACTTTTTTTAATAATTGCTTCATAATATCATCCTCCTTCTATTTACAATAGGGAAGACGTTCTTTGCAATATTTTTGTAACTTTTTAATCTACATAATTTAAATTTTGTACTATTTTTTCAAATTCTTGTTCCTCAACAATACCAACCAAATAATAAAATGCATTATCATTCATATATTGAGCACTATATTCGATATCTTTATCGTCAATAATTTTTTTATATATTTTAATATTTTTCTGCAAATACCTATTAAATAACTCTTTATATAATATTCGGTCTGAATTATATCCTATTGAATTAGCATTTTCCTTCAATACTTGATATAAATATATATTTTTCTGATTATATTCAAAACTAATACATGCCGCCCCTCGCTCTATTGTTAAATCCTTAAAACACAATGCTTCTGGCACATAATATAAGCCAGCTGCCTTAATACCTACTCGTTCTTCTATTTCCTCATATGCCAATTCCAACGAATCTGCCTCACTTATTGCATCCACATTATTAAAAATAATCTGTCCCTTACCATCTTCTCTAACCCAATATTTATAATACCTCCTCCCACTAGCCATCATCCCAGTCCCCAGCAGGATCGCTCCCACTGTTGCCACCAGGATCATCGGCTTCATCACTTTCTTTAAACGGATTACCTTATGGCCATCTTCTTTCTTATCCTGTGTTTCCTGTGTTTCGTCCTGTGCGGCCATTGCCAGAATCTTCTCAAATTCTCCTTTTGGTGGGGTAAAGTTTAATTCTGGGTGGGCGGCGTATTCGGCGGCGGCTTGATCCAGCTGGGCCGCCAGCTGCTCATCGGTGTATCCAAATGCTTCTTGTAATTTCTGCTGAATCAGCTTATCTTCTTCCTGGCTGACCTTACTGTTTTTCACGTTTTCCACCCCATTTTCTTTCTTTGTGATTCCGTAACGATTCAGTACCTTCATCGTTACGTGATTCCTATTTATTCCTTGTTTTCCTCCTGGTTAAGGGTTGACTTTTCAGAACGTTCGTTTAGTATTATTACTATATCAACGATGGAGGCTCTTTTATGAAAAAGATCATTCTGACTGGCGGCGGAACTGCTGGCCATGTCACCCCGAACCTTGCCCTGATCCCATCTTTAAAGGATCATGGATTTGAAATTCGTTATATTGGTTCCTATGAAGGGATAGAAAAGAAATTAATCACAGATGCCGGTATCCCTTATGACGGCATCTCTTCAGGAAAACTCCGCAGATACTTTGATCTGAAGAATTTTTCTGATCCTTTCCGCGTATTAAAAGGCTATGCGGAAGCCTGTAAACTGATCAAAAACTATAAACCGGATGTGGTATTTTCCAAAGGCGGCTTTGTGTCCGTTCCTGTAGTTCTGGCTGCGAAACGCTACCATGTTCCTACCATCATCCATGAGTCTGATATGACACCTGGCCTTGCCAATAAGATCTGTATCCCATCTGCTGCCAAGGTCTGCTGCAATTTCCCGGAAACTCTGCAGTATCTTCCGAAAGACAAAGCGGTTCTGACCGGTTCTCCGATCCGTCGGGAGCTTCTGACCGGAGATCGTCTCTCCGGCCTTCAGTATACCCATCTTTCCGCAGATAAACCAATTATTTTAGTGATCGGCGGCAGTCTTGGTTCCGTTACCGTCAACCAGGCTGTACGCAGTATCCTGCCACAGCTTCTTACGAATTTCCAGGTAATACATATCTGCGGCAAAGGCCATCTGGATGAATCCCTGATCGGCACACCGGGATATGTACAATACGAATATGTCAATGCTCCGCTCCGCCACTTATTTGCAGCTGCAGACCTGATCATTTCCAGAGCCGGAGCAAACTCAATCTGTGAAATCCTTGCTTTGCGCAAGCCTAATATCCTGATCCCATTATCTGCCGCTGCCAGCAGAGGCGACCAGATTCTCAATGCCTCGTCCTTTGCGAAACAAGGCTTCAGTACTTTGTTAGAAGAAGAACAGTTAACAGAACATTCTCTGTTCCAGGCAATTACGGATACCTATCAAAAACGTGCTGACTTCATCCACACCATGGAACAAAGCCATTTAAGCAATGCAGTTGACACCATTATTTCTCTGATCGAAGAGTGTGCTTCCAAATAATTATGTAACAAAAACCAGGCTCCTTTAGATTTTGTAAGGAAAATTCTTTTTCAAATATCTTCGGAGTCTGGTAAGTCTCATTCTGCAGGATGCTTCTTTAATCCCCAGAATCTGACTGACTTCCGAGATCGGGCGTTCTTCAATAAAATGAAGAATCGCCACATCACGCCATTCTGGTTTCATATCCTGCAAATACTTTGTTATGTAATTTACTTCATCTTCCTCTGCCATCTGGTCTAAAACATCTTTTCCAATCAATGATTCTGGAAGCGGTACTTCTTTGCCATAATACCCCTCGTCAAGACTGATGCTCACACCTCTTCTGCTTTTGATTCTGAAATAATCCACACAACGATTTTTAAGAATTCTCATGATCGCGCCTTTTTGCCTTGCGATCTCCCACTGGTCTATCATATCTCCATATGCTTTGATAAAAGCGCAGAAACTATCCTGGATTACATCATCCACATCGTCGCTATTCACACCTATCCTTGTTGCTGTATATCTGAGTGCACCCTGATATTCTTCATATAAAGTCTGCAGCAGTTCGACATTTTGCTGCTTCATAGACTAGGCTCCCCCTTATCTTATCCACGCTATCAAAGCAGACAGCATCATCATTATTCCAATTCTTTTTTCACTTTTTCGATGATTTCCGTCTTTTCAGTGTCATCCAGTTTTCCAGGATTCCATAAAACCATCTGCGGACCATTGGCGTATCTGGGGATCATATGCATATGAAAATGCATCACAGTCTGTCCGGCTGCTTCTCCATTATTCTGTACCAGATTAAAACCGTCAAAATGTAAGGCTTTCTTCATTGCTCTTCCCATCTTGCCAGCCAATGGAAGTACTTTCGCTGCAACTGCGTCATCCAGTTCACATAAATCTTTATAATGCTCTTTCGGTAAGATCAGGGCATGACCCTTTGATGCCGGTCCCAGATCCAAAATGACACGAAAATCTTCATCTTCATAAAGTGTTGCAGATGGAATCTCTCCATTTGCGATTTTGCAGAAAATACAGTCGTCTCTCATGTTAAAAATCCTCCTTCATCCACCACTCAGACCTTTGTGGTCTGCGGTATAATATCCATGCCATGACAATTCCTGAAACCAGCCCGCCCACATGGGCCACGTTGTTCACGCCGGTACTGGTAAATCCAAAGTACAGGGAAAATAGAACCATGGTCGCCAGCTGTCTGCTGCTTAAATCCTCCAGACGCCCCCGGTTCACACCAACCACATACAGAAGCCCGCCGATCACCCCGAAAATCGCTCCAGACGCCCCGGCTGAGACCACCATACGGCTTCCCGGAAACCAGATCTCCCACAAAAGGGAAATGACATTGGCCAGCACCCCACAGGTCAGATAGAAAAACAAATACCTGATCTTTCCCAACGCCCGTTCCAGGTTGTCCCCCAGAACAAATAAGATCAGCATATTGTTGACCAAATGCCGGATACCAAAATGCATAAACATCGCAGTAAATAACCGCCAATACTGTTTTCCTTCCACAATGGCCGGTTTGAACATGGCTCCCCACTGTAACATGCATTCCACGTCCTCCGTTGACCCTTTCCATTCTACAAAAAGAAAATAGATCACATTGGCCGCGATCAGGTAAAAGTTTACATAAGACGGAGTTGTTGTTTTCCTATATTCCATATTTTTCTCCTTTATGCAACTTTATCTGCAGCCATTCAGCAGATCCCGCACTTGCTATGGGAAAGTACTGAATGGTTACCCCTCATTTTATCATAGCTCATGGTGTTTGTTAAGGCATTTTTAACCGCCTGCATATCCTCCAATACATAATTAAGACGTTAGGGGATGTGAAAATGTAACGGATTTCGACAAATTTCGACAAATCTCTCACAAAAATTGAAAATGATACCCTGCAATATCCACCAGATCTCCAACCTGCAGCGGAACCATCTCATTCGCTTCCAGTTTGCGGTTATTGACGGTGGTTCCATTGGTGGAATTTAAGTCCGTCAGGGTATAACCCCCATCTTTCTGGTCGATGCGGACGTGAAGACGACTGACGGTGTCATCAGGAATGGTAAAATCCGCCAGACTTTCTTGTTTGCCGATCAAAAATGGGTAATAGCTCATCTGGGCAGTCAACTCCGGGTGATCGAGACAGACCATCCGCCGGATATTTTCTTTTTTGTTCCGATCCCATAGAAGAACCGTGTGACAATCATCGGATTCATTCTGGCTTCTCCCCGATTCAGATTTCTCATTCGGTTCAGATTTCTCATTCGCGTCTGACTTATATGCAGATTCCGGGTAGTGACCGGTGGCATTTTCTGGTATCTCCCGCTCCCCGTCTTCCTCTGCAAATATCATCTCCCATGATGGTTTTTCCCGCTGTCTTTCCTGTTGCTTTTTCCGCTGCCTTTGTTGCTGCCTTTCCCCCTGCTTTTCCCCCTGTCTTTCCTCCTGCTTTTTCATCTGGCGCAGGGTTTTGTCACGTTTCCTATGCCGATGGTTTTCTGACTCCTGGTTTTTTCTTTGTGTGGCAATACCGCTCCCGATCACCAGAACACAGCCAATCCCCTCGGCTGCCACAGCTCCAACCGTCAGCCAGATTCCATCCCCTGTCAGATACGGCAGTGTACCGCTTCCTTTCCATAACCAGATGGCAGCCAAAAATACTGGAATCAATAGCAGACACTCCACAATTCTAAGAACTATGGTTTTTAAACTCCAGGCATTTCCCTGAATGACAGCTTCGCCTGTTCCCGATTCCGCCTCTGCCTCCGATCGTTTTTCCGGTCCCGGACTCATTCCTTTTTCTCCATCAAGTATCTCCGGCTGTGAATCCCATTTTCCCGGATAGCCATTCCATCCTGATGATGATCGTGAGCGATATTCTTCTTTTTCTTCCAGCAGCTTTTCCGGTCCTTCTCCTGCTTTTCCTTCATCCCGCATCAGCCACCGGAGCAGATTGTCCAGCCCATAATTTTCCTTTAGGCTCTCCCGGTATAACCCATAGATCAATACCACTGCATCCTTATCCTGATGGTCTGCCTTCCCCAGTAAAAACTGTAAAAATTCGCTGAATTCATCTGGAAAACTGCCATTCTTTCCAGGAAGCAGACACAGACCCGGCTGAAAGCTCTCTGGATCGATATAGATATAATCTGGATCTAATAGGATCTGATGTTCTGACAGCAGATAATCTTCCATGCGTATCAGCGTCTGGGCAATTCCCAGAAGGAGAGCACGGAGCTGCACCGCATTGATGGATTTCGTTTCCAAAAGACGCCCCAAAGGCTGTCTGGAGGTGATCTCATAACAAAACTGGCAGTGGTCATCGGTTCTGCGTATCCGGAATTTCAGCAACCCTTCAATCGCATTGCCCACCAGCATTTTTGCCTCAAATGCCTGCATGCCCTCTTCATCGGCCTCAATCATCAGATAATTCTTCTTCATTTCTCTGTGGTAGCTGACCTCCATGGCTTTCTGCCTCCTTGTTTTTCTGAAAAATCGTCATCATCCACAACACCTCTTCCGGCTCATGTACACGCTTCTGGATCGATCTCATATGATCCTGACCGCAGATGGTCCCTGTCACCTGGGTCTTCGTCCGCACTGCATTTCCTGATACGGAACCATATTGCAAAGCTTCGCTCTTATTCTCCTCCTGTCCATACAGCCGCTCCACTGCATAATTCATCAAAAATAAGGATGTCTTGTCCAGATATTGACCATAAGCAGCACGGATCAAAACTGCCAGGGACAGAATCACCATGGACATGATATAGGACGCTTCCACCGTATAACTGGCCTGAATTTTCCAGATTTTTTCCTGCATTTTATGTAGCCCTCCTCCCCGTCACTTTGCCAATTCTCACTGCATCAGTACATTCCAGACCTGAAGAATGCCGGGGACCAGACAACAGGTTAAAAACGGAATTGTCTCCTTCCATCGAACCGAAGGAGTTCCAGCTCTGTTCCATTGTCTCTTCATCAACAGCGCCATTCCCCAGGCAGAAGAAATCGCAAGGGTCTCCAAAAACAGGACCAGCAGCTCCTTCCAATCCCAATAAAATGCAGACATAAGAAAAAACAAACCATCTCCACCACCCATGGCTCCCCTGGTCAATTTTGCAAGGATCAGCAGCGCAATTCCGATTCCTGCTGCTTTTCCGATTCTCACTATCTGGATCTTCACAATATTCATCAGCAGGCTCACACGTTCTGCATCGATCCCGGTCTCCAGCATCCCTTGATATCTCTCTCCTGCCATCAGACAACATCCGATCATTCCCGCTGCTGCACCGCACACCATCCACATGACGCTCACCTGACGCTCTCTGAAATCCTGATACGCAGCCACAATCAGGAGCACCATCCACAATATTTTCATACTCCGCTCCGCCATCCACAGTTTCCTCCTTATTTTCCACCACCACAGTAGGAGCAGGGCCCCAGATATTCCACCTGTGACTTCGGCACTTCTCTCACATAGGCCGCCAGTGCACTGCATCCCTGATCACTGTGATATCGTTCTCCATAAGGCGTGATATACACCACAGCCCCATGTGACGCACCGCACCGGTCACAGGGCTTATAGCGTGCTCCATCCTTGCTGCGGTAAGCTTCCAGATCCGCATAGGAAACCGCCTTTAATTCTGTACTCAGATAATGACAGGAACGGCTTACGTGGTACCTGGTACTGTCCCGGCCTACATAAACCACCGCCTCGTCTGCATCCTGTCTGCCACCGGCTCCATCAACCGGTCCGTCCAGCCCTGTCCAGGCGTAACGGAAGCTGCGGTTCGTCTGTTCCACTGCTCTCACTCCCAACACCGGAAATGGCATCCGGATCTGATAATGGGCTATCAGATCAATGGTTTTTCCATCCTTCAATAACTGCGACTGCATCAGCGATAAATTCTGTATGGGCAGATCTGCTGTCTTTTTCCGCACAAAAGCTTCCGCATAGGCCCAGGCGGCCGCTTCCGTCATTGGCTCCGATATCTGAGCTCCATTCCATGCCACACCTGCATTCTGACTGATCTCTTCAGCAGCCACCTCCAGAATCTCCTGCACCTGTCTCTGGGTATTTAAGATTGGAAATGGCTGCATCAGGATACACCCGGCAAATAAAAAGAGCGGCAGGACCAGCGCAGCTTCCACAGTCATACTGGCGGAGGCAGAAAAGGACACTCTTTTTCCGGATCTGGCTGTCATATTTTCAGGGAGTCGTACTTGGAGAGTTACGATTATTTTTTTTGGGAATTCACAAAAAACTTTATTTCTGCGTTTTAACTGCCGGTTGATCCAATTTTTCATTTCAAAAGGAATATCTATGTCCGAATCATGTTTCCGGAAAAAGAGCATCCCTTTCCACCTCCTTCCAATTTTCTTTTCTGATCTTAATAAGCTTTTGCCGCCTGCACCAGAAGCTCATAGCCCTCCTGACCTCCCACCAGCTTTTCCACAAATGGCAAGGCAAAAAAGACATGTTTTCCACAGCCCTTCACCTGAATATCCACATCACAGATGCAGTTTTCCAGACGAAATCCTGGCTCATCCTTCTGGATCACCGCCTGGACCACATCCATGATCCTGGTCTGCTTCTTCCCCTGGTCTACCGTAAATAACATCCATTTTAAATATTGCTCATAGTCCATTCCACGGCTGTTTTTCGGTTGTCCGGGTGTATGTTGTCCGGGTGTATCACCGGCCGTTCTGCCCATTCCCATACTTAAAAGCCCTTCCAGTGACAATTTCCACTCATCCGCTGACTTCCAAAGCGGCACATTTCCCCCAGCCATGAGACAACGCACATCCTCCAGCGCCTCTCCCATGGCCCAGACCGTCATAATAAAACAGGTCATGACCTCCACAAGGGGAGCGATTCCTATGATTCCAGTGATCACTGCCGCCAGGCTTTGGGCTGCCTCCCGTTTCTCTGCATCTGATAAAATCTGGATCAGATTGATGCCTTGCCGGATCAGAAAAAGCTCACTGACTGTATTCTCCAGATTAGATCGGTCGTTATCCTTTCCGTGGAGCAGATATTCAATCTGATATCTGCCGCCGTCATTTCCCGAAGTCTGATCCAGAGAATGATCCAGAGAATGATCCAGCGCATGAGTCAGGAATTCTCCGCAGTATTCGTGGATCAGCACCCACTGGGCTCCATTTTTCCGTACCAGGCTTTCCTGAGTCTGGTTGGCATACCGTCCGGTGTTTCTGCCCCAGCTTTCCCCCGAAACAACCATTCCATCTGGAAGAACCAGCTCTAACAGGCTTCCCTTTACCATCCTGGATACCTGCTCCAAAGCCTGTTGTTTCTGTTCATCCTTTTTTCCCTTCTGGATGGTAAAAGCTGCGCTTCCATAGCCATTCCAATGCTCCCATGCCTCTGAAAGAGACAGTTTTTCCTCTTCTTCGTCTTCCTCATCCCGCTGCTGTTCCCGCTCTTCATATTCCTGCTTCAGACGATCTACGATCTCCTCCGTTTCCCGTAACCGCACTCCATTGGCTGCTGATATTTCCATCTGGCTCTGGATCTGGCGATACCGCTCTCCATCAGAATCCACATAAGACCGGAATGGGTCCATCTGCTGCCGGAAAAGTATCTCCCTGTTTTCCTGCATATCCTCCGCCGCCTGATCCAATTCCTGTTCTCCATGCTCCAGAATCTTTCTCAATTTCTGTGCGCTCTTTTCATAAGCCCGGAACAGACCATCCATTCTGCTGTTTTCTTTCTGGAAACGCTTCGCCGCCTGCTCAAAGCCCTCCACATCATCCTGATCTAACGCCAGGGCGATTTCCCCAGCCAGCTTCTCCTGAGCCTCCACACAATCCGCCAACCGTTCCACCGCACGTTCTACCTGTTTTACTTGGACGGACTGTCCTTCATAGGTATCGGTCATCCCACCTGCGGCGGCAGCTTCTTTGATATCGTTCCAGAAATCCTCTCCTTTTTCCGGGGAGATCAGCAGCTGTTCCCAGATTCCGTATTTCATATAGTCCAGAATTTCCTCCATCATCCGGTCACCTCCCTGGCTTCCCAGGGTTTTCTGACTGCTTACTGTAAGTGTCTGCAGTCTTATGGGATACCAGTTTTCGATCTCCTGATATCGATTTACATAACTTTCAAGCTGTCTTTCCACGCCGGACATTTTCTGATATTCCACTCCAAACAATCGGTATTTTCTCCACAGTTCCCGATGGTACTGGCCAAACAATGTATCTAAAGATCCATTTGCCGCAATCTGCAGATACAATCTGGAACCGGCGCTTCTTGCTCCCTCCACCATGACGCAGATCAGGGCAGCTACGCTCAATAAACACAGGCTTAAAAATACGGTGATCTCCCCTCGTTTTTTCAGCTTCCACACCTCCTTCCCATCCATGAAATCCATTTCAGTTTAGCTTCGCTGATGGGATTTTTGCTTTCTGGCCTATGTGTTCTTACAGTCAGCGCAGCATGTGCGCAGACCTGCTGAATAGTTATCTCAAATCAATAGACTTCCTTGGTCTGCTTATTGATCTCTTTAAAAATAGAATCCAACAATGTCCGGATCTGTTTCTTGAAAATGATCACCAATCCAATGAGCACCACCAGCAAAAGGACCACTTCCACCGTACCGATCGCTTCCTCATCCATCAAAAATGCTTTTATTTCCTGTCTTAATCTCATAAATGAATCCCCTTTCTTATTCTTATAGCCGTTTCTCGTTTTCCGTTTACGACAGCTTTCCATTCACTACAGCTTTCCATTCACTACAGCCTTCCGTCACTTACAGCATCACCATCAGCGCCGGGACCATCACCAGTACCATGACCACCAGAAGCATCAGAAATAATGGCAGGAGCAGCTTCGTTCCGGCTTCCTCGCCTAAACGCTTCGCTGCCTGCTTCTGCTGTTCCCAGGCAGTGTCCATCTCCTGAGCCAGCAGTTCCTGAAGATTTTTCATTCCGGTCTGCCTGCTTTGTCCAAGAATCGAAGACAGGCGCCGGTATTCATTGTGCTGACATCGTTCCCCAAAACGACTGACTGCCTGGCTCTCCGGGAGCCCATTTTCCATCTCTCCAAGGGCAATCTCCATTTCCTCATAGACCGCCCGCTGCTGGCTGTTTTCATGTTCCAGACGTTTTTCATAATTATTTACGATCTGCTTCCATGCCCGGCTGACCGTCAGACCTGCCCCTGTAAATACCATCAGCTGGTACACCAGATCTGCATAGTCATATTGAAGCTGCTTTTCCCGTTTTTTGCGGGCCTCGATCTCCGTATTCCTGGCCTGCCAGTGAAAAAATACCGCTAAAATCACCCCAAGAACCGGAAATAGCAGATATTCTGTTCCCGTTTCTTTCCGGAAACGAAGCTGCCTTCCTTCAAAATCCTCTGGAAGCGCAACCCGGACTGCTCCGGGCTGCTCTGATGCCGCCTGCTCTACCTGTCTCGCCAACTGCCCGGCCAGTTGTTCTGCCTTACTTTTTTCCGGCGGATAGACTGTGACAGCTACCTCCAGCTCATCCCGGTAAAATCCGTCCGTCAGCTCCGCCTGGAGTGTTACCTGGGTTCCTCCGGCTTTTCCAGAACCTGATTTTTCCTCGCCCACCAGAACCGTTCCCTCATCATCCAAAATCTCCGGATCATTGCTGCGCCAGGCGATCCTGATCCCACCGGATTTCTCAGTAGGCAAAACCAGGTCACTTTTGACCTCCTGGAGAGACAGATTTTCCCCTAAGATCTCTTCTAAAAGCCCTGTCTTTATCTTGGCGAATACCTCTGCGGCCTCTTTCTCCGTATATCTTCTGGGCGAAATCTCAATCTGCAGCGGAACCTCCTCCTGTTCCAGCCCCTCCACAGACAGATCATAAACAACCGGATCTCCCCCATAATCTTCCCGCTCCAGATATGTGCACACAGAGGCCCCGCCGTGCTGCCAGGCAAAGCCAGCCGCTCCTAAAAGAATCCCAGCTGCCACACAAAGTACCTGTTTCTTTTTCGCAGTCTCCCATTTTGCTTTCTTTTCTGCTATCTTTCCTGCTGCCTCCTCTGACCTCCTTTCAATGTTCATCCGCTGCCCACCTCGATATCCAGAATCTTCTGTGCCAGCCACACGGACGCCAGATACACCAGCAGACACCCTGTCATCAGCACCCGCCCCAGAAGGGTCGTGTACATTACCTTGAAAAAGCCCGGGGAAGTCCAGTCAATATACAGAACCATCAGCACCGGGATCAGGTTCATGATCCGCTGCTCAAACCGTTTGGAAGCGGTCAGTGTCTGGATCTCCTCCTTCACCTGGCTGCGGTCTCCCATGATCTGCACAGTCCGCTCAATGATGGACACCAGCCGTCCGCCGCTCCTTCTGGCTATCACAAAGATACGGGTGAAATTCTCCGCTTCCTCCAGACCGCTTCGCAGGGCAAAATCCTCCAGAAGCTCCTCAACCGGACGGTTCATCTCCATCTGCCGGACCATATACCCGGTCTCCCGGACGATCATGCCCCCGCTTCCATACATCCGCTCCAGATCTTTTCTGCAGACCCGGATGGCATTGTCCACCGAATAACCGGCGCTTAATGCCGTAGACATCATCTGGATCATTTCCCGGAACTGTTTTTCCAGCTCTCTCTGCCGCTTTTTCTGTAACATGTCCTGCCACAGCCTTGGCGCCACCACCGTCAACGGCGCCATCAGGAGAAAAAATGCCCATAGACTCCGGTAACAGACGAAAGCCGCAGTTCCTGCTGCTGCCACACCTCCAGCCAGGGCCGTCAGCCGTTCTCTGCCATTTAACTGATAGTGCCGGTACTGTACCAGTCCGCCAATACCGCCGTCTTCATCCTCATATCTCTTCCCCTGCCATCCAAAGCTTCCTGGTATTTTTAAGCTCCCCCTTCTTTTCCAGCCCCTGTTCCCCCAGTTCATAAAGGGTATGGAGCCGGATCTGCCCTTCCTCATAGCCATCTACCTCCACGATCCAGAATACCCGCCTTTTCTTGTTCCTCTCCCGCCCCAGATGGATCATCACATCGAGCGCCGATGCGATCTGGCTGCGGATCGCCGCCAAAGGAAGCTCCGCTCCCATTAACACCATGGTTTCCAGCCGCGCCAGCATATCCTTGGGACTGTTGCCGTGACCGCTGCTCATGCCGCCGTCATGACCGGTATTGTAGCTGTTCAGCAGCTCCAGAGCCTCTTTTCCACGAACCTCACCTACAATGATACGGCTGGGATTCATTCGCAGGGACGCTTTGATGAGGTCCCCGATCCCGATCGCCCCTTCCCCCTGCGAATTGGCTGTCCTGGTCTCCAGACGCACCAGATTTTTCACCTGCTGGATCTGTAATTCCGCGGAATCCTCGATGGTGATCACCCGTTCATCTGCCGGGATATAGGCTGACAAGGCATTTAAAAATGTGGTTTTTCCAGAGTTTGTCCCGCCGCTGATAAACAGGTTATAGCCTGCCCGGACCAGCTTCTTTAAAAAATCTGCCGCTTCCTGGGTAATGGAACCAGATTCCACCAGCATTTCCATAGTGATGCTCCGCGGAAATTTACGAATGGTCATGACCGGACCGTCCAGGGATACCGGAGGCAGCACCACATGGACACGGGAACCGTCTGCCAGTCTGGCGTCCGCGATTGGATTCGACACATTCACCGTCCGGTTTACCCGGCTGACCACCTGCTGGATCATATCTTCCAGCTGTTCATCCGACTCAAATTCATATTCCCACGGATGCATGACCCCGGATTCCTCTACGAAGATATGGTCCCGTCCATTGATCATCACCTCCGTGATCTCCGGGTCGTCTAAAAGCTGCTGCAGAATATCCAGTTTCCGGAACGAATTAAAAATGCTTTTCCGCAGCTCCAGTCGCTCTTTTAAGGGCAGATATCCCTGACTGCCCGCTTCAAAAATCTTCCTGTCGATCCGTTCGTAAAGCTCCTCGTCCTCCACCTGGCGATAACCGTCCAATTCCTGGCGGAGCTCGTCCCGAAGTTGCTGTTTTAACTGCCTGACCCGCTCTTTTTCCCTCATGCCCTCTTCTCCTGTCATCGCCATGGCACTCCTTTTAACAGCTGTCTCACATAATCGCCCAGCTGTCCCCATAAAAGCTGTTCCAGATACGTCCCCCGACGGCCAAAATCATTGTGATAAGGCAGCTTCACCCTGCGGATCTTCTCCTGGATGTCCGGCCGTTCCACCATCTCTAAGTACTCGTCAAGTTCTTCCAGTCTGGCTGCAGAGATTCCGTCCTCCTTCACCGGCATGTATACAATATCACAGGCTCCTAAAATCGGAAGCAGACTGCCGCCTGGCCGCCCCACATCCACTACCAGGTACTCATAGCCCATTTCCAGAGCCAGTTTTTCCAATAATTTTCCCGTTTCTTCCCCAGTCATCTGCTCTAAGTCCTCCGGATAACGCACCGGGGGCAGATAATCCATTTCCTGCCAGGTATAGACGATACTGCGAAGGCGCATCACCGTCAGATCCCCCTGTCGGAAAAAATACAGGACATCAGAAAGATCATTTTTACAGGAATTCCCGATCAATCTGGAAAATCCCGCAAATGCATCCAGTCCCAGATACAACACCTTCCCGTCTCTGGCCAGCTGCTGTCCCAGCGTCAGTGCCAGAGACGTCTTCAGACACCTGCCAATGGGTGAATAGATCCCCAGAATCCGGGCTTTTCTCCCCCGCACCACCAGACCTGCCTCCTCCGGGCTTTCGCAATAACAGCCGATCACCTCCCGGATCAGACTGTCTGCCGCCTGATATTTATAGACACTGGGATAGCTGTCCACCGACTTTACGATTTCTCCTTCCGCCAGCGTCACCACAGATCCTGCCCCTATCGCTTCCGCCTGTTCCCTTGGAACGGTACTGCTGATCAGCAGAATCTCGATCTTATGCTTTTTTCCATATTCCTGAAGAGCCTCCATCGAAGTAAATGGGATCACATCAAATGGCACCCGTTCCTTCTGGTTGGTCACATCCGCAAACCGCCTGGCATAGGCCGGATCCACGTCATAAACCGCCATGATCTTTTCCATCAGACCACCTCCCTGTTTTTCTGTCCGTGTCACACGCACACGCACTTTTTAAACCATCAAACATGACTCCGCCGCGTCCCATCTCTACCTGTTTCATTTCTACCTGTCTCCTAAATCAGAAACAGTAAAAATCCGCTAAACAGGCACACTGCAAATGGAATCACCACTTCGTCCCCATCCCGTTTTGCAAGATAATACGGGGTTTTCTCTTTCGTAAGGAATAATCGCCTGAAATAGGCAATGAAATAAGAAATCCGCTGCCAGAAGATCCCTGACAGACACATTTTAAAGAGCGCCCAGATCGCTCCTATGAAAAATCCATATCCGATGACCACCGCTCCGTCATGCCACCCCAGCCACGCCGTAACCACCGCCATCAGCTTCACATCCCCTGCTCCCATCATGCGAAATAAAAAGAGAGGGAAACCTAACGCACACACCAGTCCCAGCCTAAGTACATATCCACCGCACATGGACAACCACTGCCAGATTCCAACCCCGGCATGACCAGCGAAAACGGATCCGGCTGCACCGCCGCCTCCTGACAGCCACTCCGCCGTCAAAACCGCCAGCCCCGCTGCCGCTCCAAACCCGATCACTCCGTTAGGAACCTTCCGGAACCGCAGATCTGTCACGGTACCAGCCGCCAGAACCGGTGTCAAAAACAGATACGTCAAAAAAATCCTGCACCACCTCCGCAAAACGAAAAACTGCCCCTGTTAAAAATCATCTGGGAAACCTCTGCCCGAACCGGGCTGCAACTGCATAAGCGCTTGAAATGAATGGTCTGGAAATGACCTGCGCTGAATGTGATTTCATTATGCACACAAGTTTCTGAAAAGTCAAGCACATTTTTTCATGCGGCACATGGACGATAACTCGTTACTGTACACGGGTAGGCATTTTCTGAACTGAAAATGCCGTATGATACAGTG
>OGEQ01000222.1_pt1 | contig 62642 bp, 50 predicted proteins | sample 1570731 | NCBI WGS metagenome assembly OGEQ01 (sample SAMEA2582132, study PRJEB24529) | metagenome | biome: Human gut stool | place: China | collected 2011
ACGTCGGTAATATTCGCCTCGAACGTGTAGGATCAGTTGGCGTCATCGGAGGAATCACGCCGACTGGCGAGGACAGCCATGGTACCTTGAATCCATACGGATACGCCTGCTTTCCGGCCGTTTCGCACAGGTCCGGAATCTACTGCTCGACCAGCTCGCGGTGTGGTGCTCATGTCCACCATCAGGTCGACCTTGCCGTTGTCGGGCGCGGTGTCAGTCACGATGTGTTCGATGCCTCCGGAGATGCCGCTCCTGACCACGTCGGCTTGGTCGGCCGGCACCTTCGTGTACGTCTTGATGGCGACGGCCAAGCCCTTGGCAGCTAGATCGGCGATGACGACGGCCGCGCTTTGGTTCTTATAGCCGTCGACCTACGGACGATGGCCACCCTGCTCGAAAACGTCCACACCATAGCCACATCAGGGCCGTTCGACCGGCTGTCGGTCATGGACCGTTCCGGCGACTTCCTGTATGACGGAGCCGACCCGGCAGACTTCGAGGCCGTCTGGTCGGATCGTTTCAAGGGCGGCCTTGAAACGGATGGAACGGCAACGGAACGAAACCTTGTGGCCATCGAGTCGGTACGGCGGCAGTTTAATGTCGGCCTAGCGGAGCCCGAACCCATCATCCAGACGATACGACGCGACCTGGGCATATGGGATTTGACGGCGGAGGAAACCAACGACATGCCGGGACGACGCCGGCAGCCACGCGAGCCGAAAGACACGCCGCATGGCGGACATTGGACGCGCTGGACGAACCTGAGGGGACGCGTATGAAGGCCCTGTCAACTGTTTTTCAAGAAGGCTTGTCATGCATTTTTGGGCGCGGTCATCGGCGGGAACACCGTCGAGGAGGCGGAGGCCATCATCGCCCCATGGAGCGAATACGTGGAGGTGCCCGAATACGTCGTGCAGACGTGCGACGAGTTCCTCGAAGAACGTCGGGAGTGTGACCGGCTGGAAGTCGAACGCCACCTGAAGGCGAAGCAAGCCGCCGAACGGCTGGCGATGACCGCGCTCAAGGCATACGCCGACTACACGGGAAAACGCTCGACGGGGACGGTGACGTCGTCCCCACCCGCAATGAGAAAGGCCGCTACGACTGGTACAAGTTCGGCGGACGTTGGAACGACGAGGTGAAGGACGTCCAAGGCATCACCTGCCGCGAACTGCTCGACCGATGCGGACGCGACGACGGGGACGGCCGAACTGGTCGCCGGCCGCCTGTACGTCCTGCGCGTGGACGACTCTTCCAAGAGAGACCTCTGGGACGGCATGCCGTGGAACTGCACCAAGACGGCCCTCGACGAACATGCGGGCGAAAAGGTCTGGTTCGTGAACTTTCACGGCTGATGGTCAAAGTCCCTGAGCCTTGCTACCGACTAGGATTACGTACTCCCATATAGCGTAGGTCCAGCTATGGGCCAGCCATCCTCAAAGAAAGCCACGACCCTCATACGAAGCCTTGGATGCTTTGCATAAGGGTCGTGGCTTTTTCCATTTACCGGAAGGTGCCTACACGAGTATCCTTGTTAACGCTTCCGGCGTCCGCCGTACGGAGTGCTCTTCGTTCGGCGTCCCAACGTTCCTTCGCCCTGATTTGCGCCATACGATCGTTCGGGTCGACAGCTGTGCGCTCCGCATCAAGACCGGACAATGCACGACGCCAGCGTTCCCGCTCGAACGGATCCTCTGCATCATGCATACAAGCCACGTATTTACCGCCGAGCATGGTGCCGGACTCGTAGAATATGTCATACAGGACACTATCCGGCTAAGATCATAATCAAGAGTCCTTTTGTCCATGATGCCCATCATATATTGCCTTCTCGGCCGGCTACGTTCATGCGTCTCGACGCCATGCGCCCTGAAAGCCTGCCGTCCGACTCCAAGTCGTTCCGCTATATCCGCAGCGTTCGTGTAATCGGCAAACCGGCTTCACACGGCACCTCCGGGACGGCGAACCCAGACAATCATCTAGATCGCGCCGTCGGGTGCGCATGGTCGACGTGTAGGCGTAGCAGGGCGATGAGGTAGCCACGGCGCATGGCTTGGCGGATGATCTTCTCCGTCAAACCGCATAAAGAGGCCGCCTCCAGCACGCCCGACAGCGGACGGTCGGCAATGGGCATGTAATCGGTCTTTGACTCAGCTATATCTCAGCCTATGCGTCGCGGTTACATGACGGTAGGCATGAGCAAGAACATCCATCACTTCCAGTCGACCCCGACCCTTACGATTGGCTATGCACTTTCAGGGATATGTGGTTTACTGCTGACATCGAAGCCTCCTACTGACGAACGCTCAAAATTAAATCAACGCACAGCAAGGACGATAACACCACCTGCCATAGAGAGCACTCGTCACATATGACACTATTGCACGGACGCCGCAGGTTGAAATGAAGGTAGGTGATGGGTTAACCTGCATACATGCCGTCTTCCAAAGAAGAAAAAATTCTCCAACTCAATATGGGCCATGGATATGTATCCGCAACGAAAATCATAGATTATGCAAAATCGCTACGCTTGGAAAGAGTGATTTCCTTTGACACGGAAACTACCGGGCTTACGGACGATGATGAAGTTCTACAGCTATCCATTTCAGATGGTTACGGACGTCCATTGCTGAATGAATATGTGCGGCCGAAACACAGGAGAAGCTGGCTCGAAGCTCAACAGATACACGGGATTTCACCCGATGATGTCATGTCGTGTCCTACGCTCGACTCCATCACCCCGACAATCCACCGTATCTTTTCATCAGCGTCACTTATCCTCGCCTACAACATCGAGTTCGATGACAGGATGCTGAAGCAATCGGGATACTCTTTACGAAGTTCCGCTCCTGTGACCCCGTGTGTGGATGTGATGCTCGACTATGCTGCTATTATTAACCAGGACAATGGATACGGGTGGGTGCCGCTAAAAAATGTGCGAAACACTACCATGTGAACTTCGACGCCCATAATTCATTGGAAGATGCGAGGGCTACGGCTCTTTGTTTTCGCGGAATGCTGACTGATCCCGAATATCAAAAACATCATGTCGTTCCCGAGAACATTTCCGAGACCAAAATGGACTCGGCTTCACTTGTTCAATATGCAAATCCGGAAACTGGCCGTGTAGGTTTGCAGTTTCCCGCAACGGATACTTTTGAACGTTTTCTTTCAAAATACTGGAATCAGGAACATCATGCGGCGATTACCGAAGGAAAGGTAGTCGTTGAAAGGACCATTTCTGTCATCATGGACGATGGCACAAAAATCGCACGCTTCAATCAGGAATCAGAAGAATACCAAGCATTAGAAAAATTGGCTGGAAATCGTGTGGAAATAACTGGTCGTGAGGTCAACAAAAGGACGATGGCAAAGTTATACCTTCAAAAGAAACACGGACAATCAAACTTCTAAGAACATTGATTAAAAACTTCTCACCCCGAACACTACGACTTTGACACTGTCCTTAATTCCGACAATGTTGTGCTGCATGTTTCCAAAATCAAGGGCAGCATCGGCCACGACATCTGATCCGTACCGATCAGTTCCGGATTCGAAAGGCCCGACACATGCCAAGCATAACGAGCAGTGCGCCGTCACAAATCCTCAAGGTCGTCCGGAATCGGACTGTCGTCAAGATTGATGGTGAAGAGACGGTATTTGCCGGCATATAGACCGGCCTCGTACTCGGTGGTGAAGCCCATTTTGCGGAACAATTCGACTGTTCGTTCGTCGCGATAGTCGGAATACGCCGTCACCAACGGACTACGCTTGTTCCGCAAGGCGTTACTCTTGATACATATCAGCGCATCACGCAATGCGAAAAACCCCATTCGGATTCCCCTGCAGTCCACCGAGCGGGCGAGTGCCGAAATATGGTAGTGTCCCCTGTCATTGAACCACGTACCGCCATCCACGAGACGAATCCAGCAAACGGACGTCACCTCATCCGTTTTCCAATCCACCATGCGCATGGAAAGCCGCACTCGGTCCTTCTCGCCGCTCACCGTATAAGGAAGCGCCGAGATCATGCATTCGACCTCGTACTCCCACGGTTGAAGGAACCGATCGCCGACCTTGATGGCCGTCGCCATTGCCCCTGACCCTCTTTCCACCGGAATGGCGCATCGCATGGGGGCGATGTCATCCCAATGATCCAGGCTCAGGTCAACCCATCGTAATTCGCGTGCGACGTTCAGCATCAAGACGTTCCATATAGCAGCGGAGAGCCATGCATGACATGCGCTCGTCTCGTTCCACCCAGCGACGGTACTCCTTCCGTATTATTCTCAGCTCCTCCTCAGTGGGTCTTCCCCGCATGTCGGATTATCCTTTCTTACGGTTTCATATACCTACAGCCTAGGCCATTCGTCATACAAAACAGGATTCTGCGCAAAACATTTTACAGCCATATCCCAATATTAGAAGTAATTCTTCCCGCAAGAATCGGTTTAAATCGTGCTTTCTGCATTTCTCCGTGATTAGCGAAACAGCCGCCCCACCTAATGGCGGGACGGCTGCATGTCATGCGCCGCGGCATTCCTCATGCCATCGGCATCGACTTATAGACGCTCCTCGATGATGCGCCGGATTTCCTTGAGATCATCGGCGAAATAGATGCCGCGCTGACGTTCGGGAGTGGAGAATCCTGCAGTGATCATGCGATCGAGCAGCGACTTCATATCGTCATAGAAACCATTGAGATTGTAGAAGATGCAAGGTTGGGTCAGTTGGTTGAGGCAGATCTTCGAAACGACCTCGCTAACCTCCTCAAGCGTACCGGTGCCGCCGGGAAAGGCGATGAACACGTCGCCAAGTTCGATCATCTTGGTGCGACGTTCCGTGATATTCGATACGACATGCAATTCGGTGAGACCGTTATGTTCAACGCCTCGGTCCACGAACATCTGCGCCTCGATGCCGGTCACTTCGCCACCGGTCGCCATGACCGTATCGGCGATCACACCCATCAGCCCCTCATCGGAACCGCCGTAGACCAGTCTGTTGCCGCTTTCGGATATCCACGTCGCCAGTTCCACGACGGCTTCCTTGAACGCAGGGTCATTGCCTTCGTGTGCCCCCAGGTACACCGTAATGTTCATGCATGTCTCGCTTTCCGTCCGCCGACCAGTCTACAAGAAGGGGTGTCTTCCATGCGGGCCGACCAAACCGTTTCGGCATCAATTACGGAAGGACCAATGCCAGTATCCGGTACGGTATGCGAGCAGCAACGCCACGGCCGGTATCGCCATGCAGATCAGGTAGAACAGCCAGTCGACCCCATGCAAGCGCGACGTACGCGCCTGACTGCGCGGAACGTCGCCGCCGAATCCACGTGCCTCCATGGCGGTGGCAAGCTTGGTTCCGCGACGAATCGACACGACCAGCAGGCTAAAGGCCTGCAGGAACACGCGTCTGATGGCGCTTCCGTCGCCCAGCCCGCGCGAACGGCGGGACAGGCCCAACGCACGCCAGTCATCCTGCAACAATGTAACCATGCGCATGCCGGCCAGACCGCCGTACACGAATCTCGACGGCAAATGCAGAATCTGCACCAGACCATCCGCCAGATCGGTCGGATCGAGCCCAAGCGCGAAAATCACGCCGGGCACCGCGATGGCGGCGACACGCAGGAACGTCGCAGCACCCGCATACAACGAGCCTTCCGACACCGCCATAAGACCGAATGTGAACAGCGTCGCCCCGGAAGCGGTGCCATACAAGGTCACGGAAACGAAACTTCCTACCGCGGCAATCCATACCATCCAGGTTTTCCGCAGTACCGTCAATGGATTCACGCCACCGATCCACAGCAGCATGAGGTCGATCAGCAGTGCCGCAGAGGCGGAGACGACGTCCAATGATAGGAACATCGGCACGCATAGCAGAATAGCTCCGATGAAACGACTGACCGGATTCAGTTTCGCAATGAACCATGACGGCGACGTCACCCGCGGCTCATCATGACGTTCCTCATGGGCCACAACGCCAATGGTTTCCATCATCGTCCCTCCTCACTTACCACGATGCGGCGCGCATCCAACGCTTTGACCAAGGGCTCGTCATGCGTGACCATGATGACCGCGGAACCCGCGTCACGCGCACCGGCGATAAGACGTACCATTTCCATCCATGTGGTGAAATCCTGTCCGAACGTCGGTTCGTCCATGATGATCACCTTCGGCGCCGCCGCCAGCATGGACGCCACCGAAAGCCGCCTCTTCTCACCCCCCGACAACGTGAACGGATTGGCCGGTGCGAACCGTTTGAGATTCATGCGTTCCAGCATCTCGTCGGCGATGGCATAGGCCTCCTCATCGGATTTGCCCATGGATTTCGGCCCGATCGCCACTTCATCCCGTACGCTGGATGCCACGAACTGATGCTCCGGCTCCTGGAACACCATGCCAATACGCCCAAGCAGATCGCGGCTTTTCCATGTGAACGGATCATTCTCACGATGCGCGGGCATCATGGAATCAGCCACGCGCACATGGCCGGCAATCGGCTTGAGCAGACCGGCCAAGGTCAGGGCCAAGGTGGACTTGCCCACGCCGTTCCTGCCGGTAAGCGCGGTGACCTCCCCCGCATGGAAACGCACATCGATGTGCTTTCCCAAAGGAAAGCTGCGACCGAAACTCAAATCATCGGTATACAGCACCACATCGCGATCATGTCCGGTTTGAGTCGGGGCATAGCTTGCAATGTCACGTCCCGGCACCCACGCCCCGCCTTCGGCGAGGACATCGCCCATGGCGTTGAACACCTCTTCAGGCGAGCCATCCGCAATGACGCCGCCTTCATACGAATCATCATTCGGCCTGCCCAGTACGATCACACGGTCCACAAGGTCAAGCCACACATCGATATGGTGCTCCACCACCACCATCGTCTCATGGCCGCGCTCAAGCACCTGCCTGACCGCGTCATGCACCTCCTGCACGCCTTCCGGATCCAGGTTCGCAGTCGGTTCGTCGAGCAACAGCAGTCCGGGATGCATGGCAAGCACGCCCGCCAATGCCAACCGCTGACGCTGGCCGCCGGACAGCCGACGTGTGGAATGATCCGTACACATGTAGTCCAGGCCCACGATGTCAAGGGCCTCACGCACCCGCTTCCAGATGGCGTCTCGTCCGAGGCCGAGATTCTCGCAGCCGAAAGCGGTATCGTCACCTGCACGTTCAAGAATCGTCTGGGCGTCCGGATCCTGCATCACCAGGCCGCTCCTGCCGCGTGCCGTACGTGAATCGATGCCGTCGATCAGCAGGCTGCCTTCCTGTTCGCCCTCATCATCGCCGCCGAGCACGCCGGCCAATCCAGCCATCAACGTACTTTTGCCGGCACCGGATGCGCCAAGCAGCAGTACGCGCTCCCCCGGCTTGATTTCAAAATCGACATGTCGCAACGCGAAATCCTTACGCGAAGCATGTCTCCATCCCCAGTCAACTGCCTTCACACCGGCTGCGACCACGGTTCCGACTTCATCCGTCGTCATCTATAGGTTCTCCAATCCGCGGTATCCCCGACCATATGAAGAGGGTTTGCGGCGTACGCGGCATGTACGTCGCAAACCCTCGCCCGTCTTGAGCGCGACGGCGCTCAGACCAGTTCCTGCATACGTCCGGATTCGAAGCGGTCAAGCACGCCGGTCTTCGCCAAAGCGAACTGCACCACCCACATGAAGGCACCTCCCATCACCGCGCCGGAAATCACGCAGCAGATGGTGAACGTGCTACCCTGCAACATGGTCCAGCCGGAATGGGTGAGCCAATCATAGCCGCCGTTGAACAGGCCGGTCAGCGCGCCGGCCAGGGTGACGGAGGCGATGTTCCACTTCTTGTAGGCGAACACGGCGAAGCCGATTTCCGCACCGAGACCTTGGAACATGCCTATGATCAGGGAGCCTCCGATGCCGAACGGATTACCCATGAGCGCCTCGATGAGCGCTGCCACGGTCTCCGCGAAGAACGCGGCGCCAGGCTTGCGCACGATGATGGCCGCCAGAGGACCTGCGAACAGCCACATGAAGTTGAACAGACCGCCCAAGCCAGGTGTCAGACTGTCGAAAGCGCCGATCGGAACGGCGTAGATGATATCCCAAGCCCAGAAGATCACGCCGGACGCGACGGCGATGATGGCCGCCACGACGATATCGACCACGCGCCACTTGTTGGAGTGCTTCTTTACTGCGGAAGACTGAATGCCAGTCATGAATTGTGCCTTTCTATTCCATCAAGGCACGGGAAAAGAGAGACGTCCGTGCGCCGGCATTACCCGGTATACGTTCATACGGTCGAAGCGCGTTCGCTTCCTCTCAGCCTTAACGGCCCCCGTGTCTGTGACAGATACTACACAAGGCACACGATTTTCGCCACCGCCTTACCGTAGCGGGACACGCATCAGCGATTCCGCGAGTTGCCTGAAGGTCGCGCCGAGACCGTCGGTACGCAATGCGCCTTCTTCGGTCAGTACCGCAGGACGTCCCGCCTCGCCGGTCTCGCGCAGTTCGGGTTCCAGCGGCAACTGTGCGAGCAATGGCACCTCGTATCCCAGATTCTGGGATAGCTGGAGGGAGACACGTTCGCCTCCGCCTTCTCCGAAGATCTTCAGCCGTTCGCCCTTATGCTCGAAATAGCTCATGTTTTCGACCACGCCCCGCACTTTCATCGGCACCTGCAGCGCCACCAGACCGGAGCGAACCGCAATGTCGGAGGCGGATGGCTGCGGAGTGGTGACTACCACGAGTTCGGCGTTCGGCAGGGCTTGCGCCACGGAAATCGCCATGTCTCCGGTGCCTGGCGCCAAGTCGAGCAGCAGCACGTCGGGCTCCCCCCACCACACGTCCGACAGGAATTGTTCCAGTGAACGCTGCAAGCGTGGGCCACGCCAGAGAATCGCACGGTCGGCTCCGGCGAACATGCCGATGGAGATCATCTTCACGCCCCAGGCGGTCACCGGCATAAGCATGCCGTTGAGGTTGGTGGGTTGCGTGTGCACGCCGAACAATCGCGGCAGCGAGAAGCCGTAGATGTCGGCGTCGATGGCCGCGGTGTCGTAGCCCAATGCGGCAAAGGTCGCGGCAAGGTTGGCGGTGACCGACGATTTGCCGACGCCTCCTTTGCCCGATGCGATAGCGAAGATACGGGTCTTGATGCCTGGCTTGTTGAACGGGTTCTGTTTGCGTTCCGCCTTGAGACCAGCCACCAGTTGGGTGAGCTTGTCGTGGCTCATGGAACCGACCTCGATATGAGGCTGCAACGTGGCATCCGGATATGAGGCCACTGCACCATTGATCTGATTCGTGATGGTCTGCGAAAGCGGACAACCTTCCACGGTGAGTTCGACGGCGACGGTCACGTCGTATGTGTTGTCCTCCCCTGTGACCGGCGTCGCGTCGATGGAAGCGATCATGCCCAAGTCGGTTACGGAACGACCCAATTCCGGGTCGATCACCTTGCTGAGACGTTCGTAGATTTGCGCTTCGATCATGCGCTCGTCTGTCATGGTTCCTCCTTGTTGCCGCGTACCAGCCTAGCGGTCATGCATGCGGCATGCCAGAACCTCGTAGGTTTTGCTCACGAGAACTGCATCACACCGTACCGCTGCTCAGCAGTTGTTTGAACTGGTCCTCATTGAGCATGGGAATGCCCAATTCCTCGGCTTTTGCGGCTTTGGATCCGGCGTTCTCTCCGACCACCACCCAGTCGGTTTTCCTGCTGACCGAGCCGGCCGCCTTTCCGCCATGGGAGATAATGGCTTCTTTGGCGGAGTCGCGGGAGAAATCGACCAATGACCCGGTGACCACCACCGTTTTGCCTGCCAAGGTCTGCGGCAGATCGTTGGTTTCGGCCACCACACCCACGCCGGCGGTCTTCCATGCATCCAACACCGTGCCACGCCAGTTGCCCGGTTCGTGTGCGGCAGTGAACCATGTGACCACGGATTCGGCGATTTCCGGTCCGATACCGTCGATTGCCGAAAGTTCCTCGACGCTCGCGTGTTCGATTGCGTCGAGCGAGCCAAAGGCCGTGGCGATGGTGCGCGCGGTCGGCGGACCGAGGCGGCGGATCGACAGTGCCACAAGCACACGCCATAAATCCACGTGCCTCGCCTTTTCCATTTCGTCGAGCATCTTGCGCGTATTCTCAGCAGGGCGAACGTACACCGGCTGCACGCTGGTCACGCCGGTGCGCGACACCTTGGTATCCTCACGGATCACTACGGCGTCGGCCGGCACATTGTACTCTGGGTATTCCGAAACGGCGGCGCCGTTCACCTCCAGTTCGGCAAGTTTCTTGGCGGAGAGTTTCCTGGCCGAGGTCGGAGCTGTCCAGAATGCAGGCACCTGATGCCACAGTCCGGATCCTCCCACACGCTTGCGCGTCTTCTTGATCTTGCCTGTATTGACGTCGACGGTTTCATGGATTTCGATGATCGGTGCCTCGCGCCATACGCGCACATCCTTCAGATCGGCGGCGGTCAGTGAGAACAGGCCCGCCTCGCTGGAGAGCACCGGCGTCTGCGCATCCGGCAACCGCAGTCCGGCAACCGGCTCGTAGGGTTCGGGCTCTTCGCCGGGTTGGACGAGTATTTCAGTGATCTCCGGCGCATACGTGTCAACGGAATCGGGGCGGTCCTCCTCCGGATTGGTCAGCGCGATCGCCGATTGATCGCCCAAATGTTCGATATCGAACGCCTTGCGGGAAGCCAAGTTGATGATGCGCTCGGTCAACTGCGCAGGGCATGATTCCACATTCGGACAGCGAATGTCCTTGTCGCCCTTTTTGGCCGGAGCCAGTTCGGCACCGCAGCTCGGACAGTGCGTTGGCATGACGAACGCGTGCAGACTCTCCTCCCGCCCCTTGCGGCGCTCGAGCACCGGGCCCACGAGCTCGGGAATCACGTCACCGGCCTTGCGTACCACCACGGTGTCGCCAATGAGCACGCCCTTGCGCTCCACTTCGAAAGGATTATGCAACGTGGTACGTGACACGGTGGAACCGGCCACATATACGGGCTTCAGGATGGCGACCGGGGTTACGCGGCCGGTTCGGCCGACCTGCACGGTGATGTCGAGCAGATCGGTGTTGACCTCTTCCGGCGGGTATTTGTAGGCGATGGCCCAGCGCGGCGCACGTGAGGTGGCACCGAGCGCGCGCTGCAATCCAAGATCGTCGACCTTCACGACGATGCCGTCGAGCGCGTGTTCGATATCGCCGCGATGTTCGCCGTAGTAGTCGATCATGTCAAGAATGTCGGTGAACGACGTGATTTCGCGATTATGCGGCGAAACCGGCACGCCCCACTTTTCATACAGCGCATATGCCTCGGATTGATGGTTGATCACGTCATGTCTGTCGGCACGTCCCGCGCCCCAGCGTAGTGAGCCGATGCCGTGCGCGTAGAAGCTCAGACGGCGCGTGGCGGTGATGCGCGGGTCCTTCTGTCTGAGGCTTCCGGCGGCGGCATTGCGCGGATTGGCGAATGGGGCTCGGCCGGCGTTTTCGTTCTCGCCGTTCAATGTGGCGAAGTCGTCCCAGCGCATGAACACCTCGCCGCGGATTTCCACGAATTCGGGAATATCGACTTCCGGGCCGGCCAGATTCTGCGGAATGGTCGAAATCGTCCGCACGTTGAGCGTGATATCCTCGCCGGTCACGCCATCGCCTCGCGTCAGTCCCTGTTCGAGCACGCCGTTACGGTACACGAGATTCAATGCCAGACCGTCGATCTTGACTTCACAGGTCATCGGCAGCGGTTTGGATTCCGGCCAGTCGAGATCGCGGATCACACTGTCGTACCAGTCACGCAGCTCTTCGATGGAAAACACGTCATCGAGGCTCATCATGCGCGAAGGGTGACGTACGGAGGCAAAATCGTTGGAAAAGGTACCGCCTACGCGATGGGTCGGTGATTGCGGGGTGTCCAAGGACGGGAATTGCGATTCCAATGCCTGTAGGCAGCGAAGCCGCGCATCATAGGCCGCATCGGACGATATGGGGGCATCGTCGATATAGTAGGCGATCTGATCGGATTCCACCCAGGCCGCGACCTTCGCCCACAGCCGGGCCGCCGCTTCGGCACTCAGCAAAGAGACGTCAAGCCGGTTGAGTCGCATGGCATCGGCGTCAGTGGACTGCAATGCCGCAATCCACCGTTCGGAACCGGGGACCAGTCGGGAGGCGTCGCCGTCGGCATCCACCGTAATCTCGGGTTCGGCGGTGCCATCGACCGAAACGTCGAAATCCCAAGCAAGCTGTTCGGAATCGTCATGCTGTGTCATGAATGTTATTCTCCGCTAATTGTTGAGCGAACGCAGGAACTGCATCTGTACCACGTCGGCACCGTCGCGCTCGGCGTCATCCATGCGCGAGGCAGCCACGGACAGCGTGCGTGCAGGTACGAACATGCCCTCATCCACGCATACACGCGCCGCCCTGCGTACCAGCGAGGCGACCTCGGTTTTCGGCCATACCGGCAGACCGGCCTGTTCCAACACCTGCATGGCTTCCGGCACGGTGGTCGGCACGGGAATGCATTGCGATTGCGCTCGTGCGATCAGTTCCCGCAGTTCGCCTTCCAACGAGCCGATGCGGCCCGAGGCGATGTCATCGCTCATAATATAGGCTGCCGCCGCGATGTCGAAACGATCGCACATCCATTCGGCATAGGCCAGCCGATAGTAGGCGAATGAGGCGTCGTCACGGTCCAAGGCCACATGCAAGGCGTTGAGGCAAGCCGCACGGGCCGGATCCCAATCCTCTTCGCGAGCCAGCTGGACGGCGAGTTTCAGATGCGACAACGGATAGGCGGGCGCGTACCGCACCATGGCGTTCAGATGAGGCAGTGCGGCCTTCGCGCCCTTGATCTGGGCAAGTATGTCGGCCAGTTCCATGTGGGCGTAGAACAGATTGTCGGGAATCAGCACGGTGCGCTCACCCTCGGTGGCGAACATGCGGTTGTAGATCACCCGTTCCGCATAGGAGTTGAAGTAGCGAGGCACGCCCGGATTGGACTCGAACAGCTGGTCCATGCGACGCAATGCCGCTTCGATCATCTCTACGGCCTGATCGATCTGGCCGCTGAACAGCAGATCACGGGCCTTCATGCGTTCGGCGTCAAGATCGTCGGCCAAAGTGAACGAGAAGTCCGGCGTATCGTTGCCGTCGATCAGCGCACTGGTCACCTGTGTGGCGAGTCCCGTCAGTTCCGGGTCGCCGATGGCGTTGATGATGTCCATCGCACGCTGTGCCTTGGCCACGGAGGGCATGCCATCGTCGGCGGCCAACTGGTGGAACTCCCCCACGGCGCGCTGCAGCAGATCGACGCGTTGGATCGACAGTCCGGATACGTCCCCGCAACCAAACAGTTCGGCGCTTTCCCTGCCGAATCTTTTGTCGGAAAGCTCCGGCTCTTCCTGCGATCCGGTCGGGGAGAATCGACTGTCGCGCAGGTCGAACGTGGCATCGACCGGTTTCAGCGCGCCCATGCCGTCCACATCCATTTCCGCATCGAACATGCGATACGTGGGCACGGGGTTGGCCAATCCGTCCGTATGCAGACGTTTCAGGAATTCTTCACGTGTGAAGGTGACCGTCACCAGATTGCGCACGGTCGGGTTCTTACGCAGCTGGCTCATCGGATCGTCATCATCGCCGTCACCGTCGATATCCGCATCCGTGAAGGCGATCATGCCTGCGTCGCCGATGTCGCCCGTACCTTGCACATCATCCTCGCTGTCGGATTGCGGCATGCTGAAGGTCATGTCATCGAAGTCGATGTCCTTCATCAGGTCTTCGAACTGGTCATCGAGCGCCGCATCATGGTCATCGGAGGAAGAAGTCGAATCCGCGGAGGTTTCGGAAGGGCGTGTGGGAGCCGTCCTGGCCGGATCCCCGTGGAAGTCGCCGTCCTTCGGAGCCGCCTTGGAACGCGATGGGCCCATTTCACCGGTACGGATGCGTTCGAAGGCGCTCAATGCTTCGCTCATCAGTTCGCTGATGGCGGAGTCCTGCTCGGCGACGGCTTCTTCCAGACCGATGGAGTCGATGTGCATCGATACACGTCGCACATGCGGATCGGCACCGAAGCTCAATGCCGCCATGAGCAGACCGATGCGCAGATTGTAGTCGGCGCTCATGCGGGCGCGCTCCGCATCCCCCAGTTTCACCCATGCATGATGTTCCGGGTCGTATCGGGTGGAAGGCATCATGGACACTCCGGCCGAAGTAAAGCCGATCGCCACGTTGCCGTCTTCGAGGCTGCAACGGAATTCCACGTCGAAACGGTATGGCAGGCGCAGGCTTCGCAGCAGACGCGCCATGGCTTGGCGATACACCCATTCCGAGCCGCCTTCGGTGAGACATGCTTCGCTCGGCGATTCATCCTTGGTGTCTTCGGCAATGTGTCGTCGGGTCTCGTCGGCGATGTCGACAAGTCTGGCGACGGCCTGGATGCCGCTATCCTGATGTGAATCGAGGATGGCCCCGAATTCATCGTCGGGTTTCAAAGCGATCAATGCTGGATTCTCCAGCAATGCCAGATCGATCTGCGCGGCTTCGGCACGAGTGACCGTGTCTTCCGTGGGCAGGCATCCGATGCGCGCATTGCGTTCCAGCCAGGAGCTTACGGCGGCGAAACGGTTGAGATTGCCTTCGATGTTGAGCGCACGCAGGGCGGCACCGAACGGCAGGGTGGAATCCCATGCGAAGAAATAGCAGTTCGAATAGCTGGACGTATACAGATGCAACGGTTCGGCACCATGTACCGCCTCCAGCATCTGGTTCTGCTCAAGCGCACCGGCCTCACGCATCAGATCGGCGAAATAGTCCTCCAGGCCGGAAGCGCGCATGCCATGTGAACGGGCGCTCATCGTATCGCGTATGGAACGTCGAATGGCCCCCATCGGGGCTTCGCGGTTGAGGCGGCGGAAGATGTTGCCCGAGCCGAAACCGATCAGCAGGCCATTCATCTGCGGCAACATGTATGCGGCGAAGAATGCGATGGTCAGCGCATCGCGGAACTCCAGATCGTAACGCATCGCCTCCGGCAGTTTGGCACGTAGTTGTTCCAACGTGTACCGATTGCCGACCTTCAGCCATGAGGCGAGCCACATCATGCGCCCTCCTTCGGCTCGACCGACCACACCGCCCTGCGAGGCCTTCACCATTTTCGGCGGATTGGACGGCGCATGGCCGAAACGCATGCCGTCGGGCAGGGTCAGCTCCTCCTCTTTGACGAAGACGAACCGGGGCTCCATGCCCTGAACGTCCATGGACGGATCGGTTCCTGCGAATACACGCGCCTTGCTGTCGGCCAGAGCGATTTGCGCGAAATGGTCCTTATCGGTGAACAGGCCGATGGAGAACGCCTGTCCCCTGGTCTGAGGTAGCTGAGCCCAGCCCAGCCTCAATCGTCCGGGAACGCCTTCAAAACCGTCGAACACGCGCCTTTTGGTCAGAGGCCCCAATCGAACGGCATTGCGGGTCAGCTCGCCGACCACATCCTGCGGGGCGTTCAGGGCCGCGCCGAACGGATTGCCGAAGGTGGTATCGGACGCGCCGGCGTCAACGTGATCGCCCCGCAAACGTCCCAAGGTTTTGTGCACCCCGCGCATAAGGCGATCCAGCATATCCCGGTTCGCGCCCGGCTCATCCGCTGAAGGCGATGATGATGTGAGGTGAGACATGGTAGCCATTCTTTCAATCCAACCCGACATGCAGCCATTAGAATAATGACGTGATCTCTTCAAAGCAGCGTATTCAGACACGTCACCGCATGTGCGCAGCCATTCTATCCGCTCTTGCCATCATGGTGCTGATTGAGTGCGTGTTGTGCAACCTGCCGTTCTGGAGAACGCTTGCCGCCAGCGGTGATTCCGCCGCCGCAAGCAACACGTTGGGGCCGGGTCTGGAACGCACCGCCGACGGCATGCTCACCGTCACCGACCCCACGCAGGCCTATCTGCAAGTGGTCGCCGACGGTACGTCAGCCTACATACGCATCGATCCCGTATCGGGACGGACGATCGACAAAGCGCGCCAGGATGCCGAAAACAAGGGCACCGAACCACCGCTCACCACCATTCGGGTACGGCCGGACGCCGATCGGGTCGCCTGCACGATTCGCTCCGTGTCACTGTCCCTGCCCCGCTCGCTGTATGTGAAGGCGGAGGCCGGCAGAACGGTGCGCGTGCAGATTCTGGAACCGAAGGGTTCACGGATTCCGATTCAAGCCGTACGCGCCAATGTGCGCGTGCCTTTCGAAATCAGTCCGCTTCGTATCGGCCTTATGGTCATCGTGTTCGCCTTGCTGCTGCTATGGAGACCGAATTCGCGTCTGTGGAAGGTGCCGCTTGATACGTCCGCCGTTCGCCAGCGCACGGCCTTCGCCCTGCTCATGGCCATTCCCGCCATCATCACCATCTGGAACGTCGTATGGCAGATTCGTTCCGCCGTCCCCCTGCAGTTCCACACCGACGGCATGTACACCTACGATTTCGACCAGTACGACCATATGGCGCAGGCGCTGCGCAACGGCCACACCTGGCTTGACCTGGAAGTGCCGGACGAGCTCCGCGACGCCGACAATCCGTACAGCGCCGAAACCCGGCAGCGTCTTCTTGACGACGGTGTCAGTCCGATCTATTGGGATTACGCCTACTATCAGGGTCATTGGTACTCCTATTTCGGCGTGCTTCCGGCAATCATGCTGTTCCTGCCGTTTCGTGCGATCACATCGCTATGGGTCGAGGGCGGGCTCATGTTGCCTTCCAGCGCGGCGGTGCTTCTGCTCATGTTCGGTTTTCTGGTGTTTGCCTGCCTGCTTACGGTGCGGCTGATCGAACGCATCCGCCCCGGTTCCTCCCTCGCGGCGGCCAGTCTGCTGTGCGTGTTCATGTTGTTGGCATCCAACAGCGTCTATCTGTGGTATCGCACGAATTTCTATTCGGTGCCGATCGCCGCCTCCCTGTTCCTGAGCACACTGGGGTTGTGGCTATGGTTGGGAGCCGCGAAGCCATTGCCTTCCGCATCCCATGACGACATGCCTGCGGTGGAGGATCCGCCGGCGTTGTCACTGCCGCACTTGGCGGCCGGCTCGGTATGCATCGCCGCGAACCTCGGCTGTCGGCCCACGTTCACGGTGGTGGCACTGCTGGCGTTCGCGATTTTCCGGCCGCAGATTCATGCCATCATCCGTCAATGCAAAGTGCGGCGTGACGGTGGATCCGTCAGCCACGGTACGGGCGTATTGCGGCTGCTACGCGCACCATTCGCCGTGCTGGTTCCCGCACTGGTCGTGGTCGTTCCACTGCTTGCCTACAATGTGGCACGATTCGGATCCGTCCTTGATTTCGGCAGCAGCTATCAGATGACCGTCACCGATATGACGAATTACCATCAGCCATTTGCCAACTTTCTGCTTACCTGCGGATATTATCTGTTTCTGCCGTTACGATTCACCGATCAGTTCCCGTTCCTGGCGGTCTCTCCGACGCCTTTGCCGTCGTGGGGCTTCACCGAGGCGATGCCCGGTGGCTTGTTCACAACGGTGCCGCTTGCCATCGCCGCACTCGCGCAGCCATTCCTGCGGCGTCGCATGCACCGATCTGGCCGAGCGAATATGTGGGGTATGCTGACGGCATGTTTGATTCTGGGACTGCTGACCATAGCGCTTGACTCGCGCCTCGGAGGTCTCGGATGGCGATACATCGCCGATTTCGGCTGGTTGTTCGCGTTGGCCGCCCTGCCGGCATGGCTGTTCGCGCTCGATTGTTCCCGTCCACGACTGAGATGGCTGATGCGCGCGGGTGTTCTCGCGCTGCTGATGTTCTCGATTACGATCACCGTGCTGTCGCTGTTCATGCCGGGGCGCGAGGATGAGTTGATTCGCGCCAATTCGGTATTGTTCCTTGAAGTACAGTCATGGTTCGCACTGCCCTGATTCGTTGCGCATATGCCATTTACAGCGAATATTCAGCCTATTCTCATGATTCAACGAGCGAATTTACCTGTTGTCTTTGAGGTACGGCGATAATAGTGGCGGATATCCCCCTTTCGCCTTGAGATGAATATCGTCGGAGTCATATGTTTATGAAAAAGCTCGCCATATTGCCGAACCACCCTCGGGCCAGACGCTGGTCCGCCGCACTCATCGCCTCCGCCATCGCGCTGGGCGCATGCCTGTTGAGCTACGACAATGTAGAGGCGCAGATACGTCAAAACCGTATCGAACGGCTCAACGCCCGAATAGAAAACGTATACACCGCCGACTATCAGGACATGGCCGACGACAATCTCAAGACCGAGAAAAGCCAGGCCGCGGCCACGGAAGACAACATCTTCGTCAAAGAGAACCCTTACGGCACCAACACCACGTCGCTGTACGTGTATTTCACCACCGATGACGCCGTCTCCGTCAGCTATACCGTGCACGCGGACGGATATGCCGACTTCACACGCACCGCATATCAGGAATCGCAATACCAGCGCACGCACGAATTCCAACTGCTGGGACTCATACCCGGCAAGACCAACACCATCACCCTCACACTGACCAACGCAGACGGCGACGCACGCACGCATACGATCACCCATAGGGGCGCCTCACTGCTCGGCAACGAGGAAGTGCAGCTCGAATCGACCAAGACCGCGGAAACCGGGGAGAATCTCGGTGATGGCCTGTATGCGATTCTCGGCAACGACAGCGACGAGCAGGACTTCATGTTCTACTACGACACGAACGGCGTGCTGCGCGGCGAGATCCCCGTGCTCTACTACCGTTCGCACCGTCTGCTGTTCGATGACGACGGACTCATGTGGTTCTCCGCCTCCACCAAGCACATGGTCGGCATGAACCGGCTCGGCAAGCTGGAGAAAATCTACAATCTGGGATCCGACTACATCCTGCACCACGACTACGCCCTGGACGATGATGGCAACATCGTGATGCTCGCCACCGAGCTGAACCGCAGCGACAACGCCGTACAGGATCAGGTCATCAAACTCGACACCACCACCGGCGAAGTGACCGGCCTGCTCGATTTCGGCGAGATGTTCGCCGACTACAAGGCCTCCTCCACGCATGCGGGCACCGACGAATCGGATTCCAACGCGAAGAACCGCTGGGACTGGCTGCACTGCAATACCATCCAACTGCTGGAAGACGGCTCCGCCCTGTTCTCCGCACGAGAGACGTCAACCATCATCAAAGTGAACGACTTGGAATCGAAACCGACGCTCGCCTACATGATCGGCGAAGCATCCGTGTGGGCCGGTACCGACGAAGCCGACTCGTTCCTCACCAAATCCGGCTCGTTCCCCGACACCGGCGGACAGCATTCGATCACCTACGTAACCGATGATTCACTGTCGGACGGCCAGTACTATCTGTACATGTTCAACAACAACTTCGGCACCGCCCTGACCCGACCCGAGTTCGACTGGTCCGTGATCGACGGCATTTCGACGGAGTTCTCCTCCGACACGGCGCGCTCGCAGTACCGCAAGTATCTGGTCGATGAGAACGCCGGCACGTACAGTGAAGTGTCGTCGTTTGACGTGCCCTATTCGCCGTACGTCTCCTCCGCGCAGGAGCTCGACAACGGCAACATCCTCATCGATTCGGGCATGAAGGGCCTGTTCGGGCAATACTCGTCCGATGGCACGCTGCTGTCCGAATTCAGGATGACGCTCAACACCAGCTATATCTACCGCGTCTACTCCTACGATTTCCAAGGTTTCTATTTTGCCTGACCACACCCACCGACGACTCACGCCGATTGAGGATGGTCACTATACAATGATTCCCATGGGATTCTTCGATACGCTTTTCACCGCCAAACACGACACCCCCATCTCGACCGTGACCTTCACGCTCGACAACGCCGCACATACCTATGAGGACGGCAATATCGGCCTGGATGCCACAACGCTGACCATCACGCCCTCCGATAGGCGGGTGGCGGTGATCGGCCTGAATGGTTCCGGCAAGACCACGTTGCTGAAACTGCTTGACGGGGCATTGCCAGCCACCGCAGGCTCGGTCCGGATCACGGCCGACGGCACGGATTACGATCCATCCGTAAAGCGTGACCTGAAGCGTGTCGAGGATTGTATCGGACGCGTACGCCGCGAGGAGATTCCGAACGGCTATTACCAGGCCTCCTCAATACGCGAGGCGATCGACCAGCCGTTGAAAAAACATAAGGTTCCGGAAAGCGAACGTCAGGCGATCATCGGCAATCTGTTCGCTCATTTCGACCTGGCATCGGTCGCGAAGGAACCCGCTTCCGCCTTGGATGGCGAGAAACGGCATCTGCTGGCGATCGCTTCCGCGCTGAGCTTCTCCCCTGCCGCAATCGTAGCCGATGAACCGACCAAGGGATTGGATGAGGTCGCTTCGGCCAACGTGGCCAAGGCGCTGTTCAGCTATGACAGGCAGGTGATCTTCGCCACGCACGACACGGCACTCATCACCCGCCCCGAATATGCCATCGACCGTACGCTCGTGGTCGACGAGCACAACGTGGTCTTCGATGGCACGCCCCATGACGCCGTCGCCTTCTACACCGACCTCATCCGAGCCAAGTATGAGGCATCCAGATTCCCTCAATCTGCCGACGCTGACGGCCGCTCAGCGTCGGCAGATTGAGAAGGACTAGCCGATCAGTTCGTTGACGGTGTCAAGCACGATTTGAACGTTACGCCGAAAATCCTCCGGCTCCGGCAGCAGGGAAATCGCCAGATAGCCGTTTGACGTCATGTCGAAGAAGTAACCGGGCTGTCCGGAAACGCCATGCCGCTCGATCATGGCAAGCACCAGCTCGTTTTCGTCAAGCACGCTTGGCACGCGCAGAAGCACATTCCAGCCGCCTTCCGCCCGCAGCACGCTGACCAGACCATTCGGGTCCGTCTTCAGCATGGCATGCAATGTCTGGAGATTGCTGCGCACACGCGCCCGTACACGTGTGGTTTGCTCCGGTGCGGCCTGAAGCATCGACGGAATCCGTTGGGCGATGATCTCACTCATCGGCAGATAGTCGTCGGCGATCACGTCCAGCCTGCGTTTGGCCTCGGCCACGTCCTCGACGGGTCCGGAGACCTGGATCCAACCGACTTTGGCGTGCGGTGCGGCGAGCATCTTCGAAAACCCGTCCAGCGCGAACGTAAGCACGCCATGCTCACCCGCCAATCGTGCGTTGCCTTCGAACGGTTCGAGATCGTAATCATAGAACACTTCGTCGGCGATGATGGCCACCCCATGCTCACGGCACAGTTGCACTATCGCCTCGCGTTCCGGCGTCTTGACATACGAGCCGGTGGGATTGTTGGGGTTGATGAGTATCAGCGCACGGATACGTCCACCATGTTCACCTTCCAATGCCTCGCGGAGCTCGGCGACATCAATGTACCAGGAGCCGTCGAATCGTTGCTGGTATTCAATCGTATCGACGCATTCGAGACGTGCGATGGATTCGATGAGCGGATAGCCCGGCTTCGGCGCGAGCACGGCATCGCCGGCATCGCATAGCAGCTTGATCAGCCAGGAATACGCTTCCGACGTGGAGCTCAGGATATAGAGGTCATCCGCTTCGCAGCGTCCGTTCCCCCGCCCGTTAAGGAACGTCGCCAATGCCTCGCGCACATACCGTTGTCCTTTCGGTTCGGCGGAATAGACCTCCGGCACCGATGCCGGGGCAAGACCATGTCGGGTCGGATTGGAATCGTTCAGTTTGCCGAGGGTCACGCCTTGGCGTTTGGCCGCGGCCTCCTCCACCGCGATCGGATTGGGCTCACTGATATCGACTCGAGAAGAAAAACGCATGACTCCACCCTACTCCCCGGACGTACGGAAAAGGCCGCCTGACGAATCAGACGGCCTTGAACGATCGATGCTACGGAATCACTTCATCTTGGTGCTCGCATAGTACGCAGCGCCGATGATGCCGGCCTCGTTGTGCAGCTTGGCCGCGACGATCGGGGTCTTGATGTCGATGTACGGCAGGAACTTCTCGGACACGCGGGACACACCGCCGCCGACGACGAACAGCTGCGGATCCAGATAGAACTCCATGAGGGAGTAGTACTTGGTCAGACGCTTGGCCCACTTCTTGTAGCCCATGTCGAGCTTCTCACGGACGGATGAGGCGGCGTACTTCTCGGCATCGCCCTTGCCCTTGAGCAGTTCCAGATGGCCGAGCTCCGTGTTCGGGATGAGTTCACCGTTGAAAATCAGGGCGGTGCCGATGCCGGTACCCAAAGTGGTGGCCACGACCAGGCCGTTCTGCCCCTTGGCGGCGCCGAACTGCTGTTCGGCAAGGCCCGCGGCGTCGGCGTCGTTCACCACGGTGACCGGACGACCGCATGCCTCGGAGAATACCTCGGTGACGTCCACGCCAACCCAAGACTGATCCAGATTGGCCATGTAGCCGAGCTTCTCTCCCACATGAATCGGAGCCGGGAAAGCGATGCCGACCGGAGCGGTCTCCGGAACCTCAAAATGCTCGAGCTGCTGGCGAACGATTTCACCGACGGCCTTCGGAGTGGACACCTCCGGAGTAAGAATCTTCAGACGAGGCTCAGCAAATTCGCCCTTCTCCAGGTTAACCGGGGCGGCCTTAATGCCGGAGCCGCCGATGTCAACGCCGAAGGCTTGTGCAGTCTCAATCATCTCTGACCTCTCTATGCAGGTAATGGTGGGTGTAATCGAACCGGTATCCGCCATAGTAACTCGTGCCATACCCACTACACGCGCGGAACGCACAAATAGTGAATACGATTGCATGATTTGCCATACTTAACCGACTCAACATTCCGCTCCCCCGAGATGGATAACGATTGCGCCCCCGACCGGCCGCCTGAAACCGTAACCGGACCTCACCTATATCCATACCGGCGCGTATATATGGTTCCGCAAGTTTCAGGGAAGGTGAAAACCCTTACTGGCGGTAACGGTGAAACCGATGACCATAACGGCCCACCACCGAAGCCCGCGACCCGCGAATGCGGCTGATCCGGTGAGAATCCGGGGCCAACGGTCAAAGTCCGGATGGAAGAAACGGAGCTCACCATGAGTGTATCTTCGCATAGCACGCAGCAGTCCAACAACCAGTCCCGACCGGACAACGAGCATTCCACGGGAGTGGCCGATTCCGGTCGCTGGTCCACCAAACGCATCGCCATGTACGCGTTGTTCGTGGCATTGGCCATGGCCGTCAGTCTCATAGAATTCCCGATCATCCCGGGCGTGCAGTGGCTCAAGTACGATCCGTCGGGCATCGTCTGCCTCGTGGCAGGCTTCGCATTCGGCCCTTCGGCGGCCGTGATCGTGAGCGTACTCGGCTTCGTCCCTCATCTGTTTACCAATCCGTGGGGCACGCTGATGGCGGTGCTCGTGGCATTGGCGCTATCGGTGCCGGCCTCGCTCATCTACCGCAGGAACAAGACCCGCAAAGGCGCGTTGCTCGGCATCGTCGTCGGTGCGATCATCGCGCTCGCGGCGGCAATCATAGGTAACATCATCGTCACGCCGTTCTATGCGCACATGACCACCGCGCAGGTCGTGGCACTGATCATTCCGGCACTCCTGCCGTTCAACGCATTGAAGTTCACGATCCACGGCGTAGTCACTTTCCTGGTCTACAAGCCGATCTCCAACCTGCTGAACCATTGATGTCGAACACTCCCGTCATCGAGCTGCATGACGTTCGCTTCAGCTATGACCACGGCGCCACCTGGGCGTTGGATGGCATCGACCTGACCATCCTGCAAGGCGAACGCATCTGTCTGACCGGCGCGAACGGTTCCGGCAAATCCACGTTGTCCCGTGTGATCGCCGGGCTGGTCGCGCCCGATTCGGGAACCGTCACGCTGCTCGGCAATGTCGCCTTCGATGATTCCGGCGCCCATGCCGACGCATACCGCACGGCCCGTCATGGCATCGGCGCCGTCTTCCAGCATCCGGAAGATCAGATCGTCACCACGATCACCGAGGATGATGTCGCCTTCGGTCCGGAGAATCTTGCAATCGCACATGATGATATCGGGACCAGGATCACCGCTTCTCTGAAAGCCGTCGGCATGCAGAACTACCGCAAGGCCGATCCGACCAGGCTGAGTGGCGGCCAACAACAACGCGTCGCGATTGCAGGCATGCTCGCCATGGATTCGCAAGTGCTGGTATTGGACGAGCCGACCGCCATGCTCGACCCGCAGGCGCGCGCCGACATCATGCGGGTGCTCGACGATCTGCAGGAACGCGGCACCACCATCATTCTGGTCACGCATCACATGGACGAGCTCGTGCACGCCGATCGTGTGGTCCGGCTGGAGCGGGGACGCGTGACGGACACCGGTTCCAAGGAAAACCGTCCTACATCCCCGTCGCATTCGACCGGCACTCTCCGACGGATTGGGAATCCGGCCGAAAGCGCTTCGTCGCAATCCGCTCCCATCATCAAGGTACGTGATCTCGCCTATCGTTATCCGAACGCCGATTCATCCGTCTTCGAACATCTTTCGCTGACCATCAACCGGGGCGAGGCGATAGCGCTTATGGGGCGCAACGGTGCAGGCAAAACCACCTTGGCCCGCATGCTTTGCGCATTGGAGACCCCACAATCCGGCTCCATCATCATCGACGACATCACCGTTGCGCAAGCCGTCGGCTCCGGCGCATCGAAGCCGCTCAACCGCAAAGCCCGCGAAAAGCTCCGTGCCACCGTTGGCTTCGTCATGCAGCATCCGGAACGGCAGCTATTCGCCGAGACCGTCGCCGATGACATCGCCTACGGCCCACGCAATCAGCACCTGACCGAGGCACAGGTTCAGGAGCGGGTCGAGCAGTCCCTGCGGCTCTTGCATATCGAACATCTGAAGGATCGCTCCCCGTTCGATCTGTCCGGAGGCCAGCAGCGTCTCGTGGCCATCGCCGGTGTGATCGCCCGCAATCCACGCATACTCATCATGGACGAGCCAACCGCCGGACTCGACGAACAGGCGACCGTACGCGTGCACGAACTCATCCGCACGTTGCACGACGATGGCGTGACCACGCTCATCATCTCGCATTCGCAAGCGGAGGTCGACGCCATCGCCGATCGCACCATCACGCTTGAACCACAAGCGTCATCGACGACGCGGTCTGATGATGGCGAGCAGGATCCGTCCGCGGCCGCACCCATGAAATCGGGGCGGAGCGACGGCCGCAAGCCGTCCTTCATCGACGGTCTCGACCCACGTGTGAAGATGATATCCGCACTCGCACTGATGTTCTCCGCCTTCGCCATCAACTCCGGCCGGCAGTTGCTACTGTCCGCAATCTTCACCGGCATGATTATCGGCGCCGCCCGACTCAATCCATGGCGATTGCTCAGATCCGTGCACATGTTCCTGATGTTGTTTGCATGCTGTGGCCTGCTCAATGTCTTCTTCGTACGTTCCGGTACGACTGTGGCTCAGCTGGGACCGATCCCGATCACCGACGACGGCATCACCATCGCGCTGTTGTACGCCTGCCGGTTCGCCGTAGTCATCGTGCTGGGAGCGACATTCCTGAACACGACCACACCGACGGCAATGACCGACGCCTTCGAATCGTTACTGTCGCCTTGGAAGCGTTTCGGTATGCATACGCAGGAGACTGCGCTCGTCATGAGCCTGGCTCTACGCTTCCTGCCGACGCTCGGCACCGAGGCGAAATCCATCGTCGACGCTCAGGCGGCGCGTGGCGGCGTCATAGAGACCGGTTCGCCCGCACAACGCATCAAGGCGATGACGGCCATCATCATACCGGTGTTCGCGGGCACGATCCGGCACGCCGACAATCTGAGTCTCGCTCTTGATGCACGCTGCTATGAGGAAGGCGTGGAACGCACTCACTGGCGCGTCATGCGCGTCACCGCACGTGACATCGCTGCGGCCGCCGCAGTCATCGCCTATCTTGCGGCGTTGATCGCCTTGCCGGCGTTATGCTAGTGATTGTTCCGTCTGCGGTATCGCGACGATTAAGGAGCAGCGATGACGATGAAGTCAGGAATATCGAAGATTATCGAGCCGTTCGCCCTGGCTCACGTACGTCTGATTGTCGGAGATGCCAAGGGAACCGTATTGCCCGATATGACGGTTCTGGTCGGTGCGCATGGCCGGATCGAACGGGTCTCGCCAAGCTTCGACACCCCCGTTCCGGACGAATACCATTATCTTGACGGTACCGGAAAATATGCGATGCCAGGCCTGATTAACGCGCATACGCACCTGTTCTCGCAAGGACGCCCGTTGAATCCGAAGATGGCCACGCCGAAAGGCCAGCGCATCATCGCGGCCATGGTGCATTCGCCGTTCGGCAGACCATATGTCAACGCCATGGCGAAGGCGAGCATACGTACGCTGCTGGAGTCGGGCGTCACTACGATCCGTACGCTGGGCGATATCGGTTATGAGGCCGTGACGTTGCGTGATGAGATCGCCGCAAACGAAATGGTAGGCCCTCGTGTTCTGGCATCGGGACCGTTGCTGGCGATTCCCGACGGCCATGGCGCTCCCCTGATCGCGTTGGAAAGCGAAACCCCGCAAGAGGCACGTCTGCATACGCGCATGAACATCGAACATGGCGTCAATGCCATCAAGATCGCCGCAACCGGTGGCGTCACCGACTCCCAGGTGCTCGGAGAGGCCGGTTCCCCTCAGATGACCATCGAACAGATGCGCGCCATCTGCGACGAGGCCCACAACGCAGGCATCATCGTCGCCGCGCATGCGCAAGGCGCGGAGGGGGTTCGCAGAGCGTTGCAGGCTGGCGTGGACACCATCGAACATGGCAGCCGCCTTGATGATGAACTGATCGAACTGTTCACGCACAATCCGAATGCATTGCGCGGCCATTCCGCACTGGTGCCGACGCTTTCCGCAGGATTCCCGCTGTGCGCATTCGGCCGCGACGTAACCGGCATCACCGAGATTCAGGCCGAGAATTCGAAACTCGTGGTCGACGGCATGATCGCCGGCGCCCGGGCCGCACATGACGCGGGCATTCCGGTCGGCGTCGGCACCGACACCGCCATGACTTTCGTAACGCAATACAATACGTGGCGCGAACTGGCGCTACTGGTGAAATTCGCCGGATTCACACCGGCCGAGGCCATCCATGCGGCCACCGCCGTGAATGCACGGATTCTCAACGTGTGCGCATCCACCGGTTCATTGGAGGATGGCAAGGTCGCCGACATGGTGGTGCTGGATGCCAATCCGCTGGAGTCTCTCGCCGCACTTGCCCGTCCGGCGCTGGTGATCGCCGCCGGTCATCCCGTATGGCATCCGCATGCCAAGCGGTTCGACGACATCGACCGCCTGCTTGATGAGGCGATGGAACGTACATGATACACAGGGTTTTACCGACCTCACGCTATGGTAGAGCGAGCGTTATCGAAAGACTTTGATGCCGCGGACAGCACGCGGAAAGTTACCCAGAGAAAGCGAAACATATATGGCACTTACCAAAAAGCAGATCAAGCAGTTGCGAGGCATGGCCAACAAGCTCAACCCGATCGTTCAGGTCGGCAAGAATGATTTGAGCGAGAACGCCATCAAGCAGGCGGATGACATCATCGAACGACGCGAGCTCATCAAGGGCTCCGTGCTCGACGGTTCCGGTCTGACCGCAAAGGAGGCCGGCGAAGGCTTGGCCGAGCAGCTCGATGCGGAGCTTGTGCAGGTGATCGGCAACCGGTTCGTGATCTACCGCCGTTCCCAACGCGATGACGTGGAGCATATCCGGCTCGTTCGCGAGTAAGCGACTTCCCCTGATGGAGATCCGCGGGAAGGAAACTCCTGAGAAGACAAAGGTGGGTTGGCATCCGGGAATGGATGCCAACCCACCTTTGCAATGAAAACAAACAATCGAAAGTCAGCGGGCTCTGCACCGCAGCGACGTCAGCGCCCCCGATCCCATTCGGGCTTCCACGTGTACTGCATGTCGTAGGCGCTGGACCAGAACATGTACTCGTTTTCGACACCGGTTACGAAAATGTCGATTAGTTCCCGTTTGCGTTTTTCGGACAGTCCTTCGGCCAACCGTTCGATATGTTCGATCAACCATGCGGAGCCTTCCCAGAACTCCTCGGTCTTATACATATCGACCCAGCTCTTGTAAGGGTTGGCGTCCAGCGTGTCCGCGAATTCACGGGCGAGACGCTGGCCATAGTCGGCATATACCCACGCACACGGCAGCACGGCCACAAGAATGTCGACCAATTCCTTGCCATAGGCGATGGAAAGAATGTTCGACGTGTATGCGCGTGCGAATGCGGATTGCCGCACGCCGGTCATCTCCTCCTCACTCACGCCGTAGCCGGCCATATACTTGCGATGCACGTTGGTCTCCACGTTGAAGATCGCGCTTTGCACGCCGACCATGAACTGCATGACCTCGGTATCGTCGGTCTTGGTCAGGGCCAACGCGTGCACCTTGGCGTAATCGGAGAGATAGCGGTAATCCTGCAGCAAATAGAAAGCGAACTTCTCACGTTGCAGCGTACCCTCGCCAAGCTCACGCAGGAATGGCTGACGGTAGCCTTGCTCCCATACCAGATCGGCCGCCTCGCGCATGCGCTGCGCGAATGGGGGAAGATTGTCGAGCCGAACACCGCGTGCCGGATCATATGGTTTGTTGATTGCAGACATCATATCGCTCAAAGATATGCCTCCCTACGCTGGTATTAACCATCAGGTTCAAAGGGTCAGGCCTTACGCCTATCTCAACCCGGTTGTACGGGTTCCCCTGCATTACGCCGTTCATTATGGCAATACCGGCAGACACCCCATCTCGCTCCCGTGACGTGCCGCCGAACGCGGAACGTCGCCTCCTATGTCAGCTCAGCAGATCAAGCAGATCGTCCTTGGTAAGAGAGCCGACGCCGCTCGAAGCGCCACCGTCGGTGAATTGCCGTGCCAGCCGGCTCTTGTCCCGCTGTAACTTCAGCATGCGCTCCTCAATGGTGTCTTTCGCCACAATCCGGTACACGTTCACGTCCTGTGTCTGCCCGATGCGGTGTGCGCGGTCAGTGGCTTGGTTCTGTGCAGCCTCATTCCACCAAGGATCGGCATGAATCACCACGGATGCACCGACCAAGTTCAGGCCGGTATTGCCGGCTTTGAGCGAGATCAGGAACACAGGCACATCATCGCCATTGAACTCATCCACCAACTCCACGCGCTTCCTCTTCGGCGTCTCACCGGTAATCGCATGGAACGCAACGCCGTGTTCGGCGAGTCGCACGCCAATCAGGTCAAGGAACGACGTGAACTGCGAGAAGATGAGCACCTTCTTGCCCTCATCCATGCAGTTGGCCACCAAATCGTCGATGGCTTCAAGCTTGGCCGAGCCGTTTTTCGCGTCCGCATACACCAACCGAGGATCGCAGCAAAGCTCGCGCAGCAACGTGAATTCCGCAAGAATGCGAATCCTGCTCGTGTTGAAATCGGCATCCCGTGTTTTGGTGAGTGCGGCGCGCAACCGCTGTTCGTGCGCCGCATACAGTTTGCGTTGCTCCCCCGCCAGCTTCACGGTCACGACGTTCTCGAACTTGTCGGGCAGATCGGTAAGCACGTCCTTTTTCAACCGTCGTTTGATGAACAGGCCGACCAACGCCCGCAACTTGTCAGCCATGACGGACTGTTCCGGACCGGGCGCCAGAATCGGCTGCTCGTACCGTTCGCGGAATCGCGTATAAGTGCCCAGCAGCCCCGGCATAAGAAAATCGAAGATGCTCCACAGTTCGCTCAGACGGTTCTCGATTGGCGTGCCGGTCAATGCGAAGCGATGCGCGGCGTTCACCTGCTTGACCACTTTCGCCACCTTGGTGGCGTGGTTCTTGATGTATTGCGCCTCGTCGAGCACCATGCATGCGAACCTGCAGCCGGCGTATTCTGCGATATCGCGACGCAACAGATCGTAGGATGTAATGAGTATGTCCGGACTGTCCTCGCTTTCGGAGGATGCCTCGGAAACGGAGGATGACGAGGACTCCGATTCCACCATTGCCCGTAGCCGCCGCAGCACGTTGCGGCGTTCCGTCTTGGTGCCGGCTACGACCTCCACGGTAAGATCGGCCGTGAATTTCTCGCATTCCGCGGCCCAGTTGTAGACGAGCGATGCCGGGCAGACGATGAGCGTCGGGCCATTCCCCTTACGCGCCTCGACAAGGGCAAGCAGTTGCACGGATTTGCCCAGGCCCATCTCATCGGCGAGAATGCCACCGAATCCCTTGTCCCATAATGTGGAAAGCCAGCGGAATCCCTCCTCCTGATATGGCCGCAGCACGTTGCGCAACGCTTGCGGTACCTCATAGCGACTCGGATCGATGATTTTCACATCGTTGACATACGAGGTGAAGGATGCGTTTTTGCGTTCATCCGGCACCTGTGCGTCCAGTAGAAACGCCTGATAGCCCGGAATGGCGATGGTTCCGCCGTCAAGTTGCGTTCCGGTCAGGTCAAGATCCGAGGCAATACGATCGAGTTCACCCAAATCGGCATCCCGCAGATCCACGAAGGTGCCGTCGTGCAGCCGATGGTAGCGACGTCTGCGCCGATAACTGTCAAGCAGTGCACCGACCTCGTTCATCGGTACTTCGTCGGCGATCGGCGAAATCTCGACAAGGTTCGATTCGACCGACAACCCGACCTTGACGCTCGGCTTCGACGGAGACATCAAGCCGTCGAAGGCGGCAGTGGAGAACACCTGACCCATCGATTTGAGAATCTCCACACCTTCGGTGATCAGCAGCAGAATGGCGTCTTCATCCTCTTCCCTGACACGCGCCGGATTGGTGGCGCTCCATGTCGGAAACAGCTGACGCGCCACTTGCACAGCGAGCGTCTCACATTCCTGATCGCGCTTGACCAGCGAAGCCTTGGATGTGGAATCGGGGTTGACGACGCCACGCAACTCCTTGGCTGCGGGGACCAGCTGAAATACGAAGTCCCCATATCGTGCCACGACTTCACAGGTCACTCCGTACAGGTCACGGTCCAGATAATATTCAATCCGGCATTCCGCACCGATCGCATAGGCGACTTCCTGCGGCACATGCAAGCCGATGCCGGCGTCGGCGAGCGCGGGAAGTATGGTGCGTGCGAACATGGGCCAGTCCTCTTCGGCGATGAATACGCCGTCCGGATCGCCTACGCATAGTGAGGAGAGCGGGCCGAATGCCGGTTCCATTGCGGCGGAGCAACGGTAGAGTGCGGTATCTGCGTAGCCATTGGTCTGGGCGCAGATCATATAACGGCTGTGTTGGCCCGTTACCGTGCCCATGATCACCTTGTCGGCGATGATGCGTATGCCGCGATCTTCACCGTGACGTTCGTACGATACGTTGAAGCCGAATGCCGGATTTCCTTCGATGATGTTGAGTTCGCCGGCATGGCTCAGTCCGGAGGCGACCATGATGGACGTGGGCTTGCGTTGCGCCAGCCCGGCGATGTCGTCAGTCTCCATGGCATGCGTGTTCTCCGATGCCTCTCCGTTCGGGAGGGGCAATGGCAATGCGTCATGCAGGTCGAGCAGGTCACAGACCTCCCAATCGGTGAGGAGCAGGTCTCTTTGCACGGTTACGGCATCACCGTAGGAGTATCGGTTTTGCATCTGTGAGATGGCACGTGTAGCGAGTACTCGGTTGAGCGATGTCAGGACGCTTTGCGAGAACTGGTCGAGCATATCCGGCGTATGGGTGAAGGCCAGCTTACGCCCATATGATTCATAGGCTCCCGTTCGCATGTTGGATACGAATCTCGAGATGTTTTTCAGAACGTACGAGGTGTTGCCGTGGCCGATGCGCAGGCTCAGCGACCAGGTCGTTCCTTCGGTGAGCGTGATCGTCGGTTCAAGATGCACGCTGCCCGGCAGCACGATGGCCGGGCCGTCGTTGTGGGAGCCGCCCGCTTTGCCATGGTGGTCGGGCGCCAGCCATCCTTGTTCTTCGCCCAATCGCTGTTTCGCATTGGCGATGCGTTTAAGCAGGTCGAGCTGGGAGTCCTTGTTCGACGTATGTCGTTCGGCATCGATTCGCCTCATGTAGTCGGCGATGTATCGTGGGGTGGCATTGCCCGGCTGGTAGCCGTGGAAACGTTCCGGGGTTTGCACGAACAGCATGATCATTGCGGCGAGGTGCTTGCACATGCCGGTATAGCGGAATCCGGTTCCGGCGGAACGTCCGTCGGCGCTTCGACGGAATCTCCGGTCGAAGCCGTGCGGGCTTTGGTAGGCGTCGGCATCATCGTTGCCGTCGTCCACGTGACCGAATGCGGGTTCCCTGCCGAAATCGTCGTAATCGTCGTAATCGGCATCCTCGTAATCGTAGATTTCGTCGTCATCGGAGAAACTACGATAGCCGAAGCTGTCGCGGTATCCTCTGTCGTGAGCGGAATCGGCGCCTGCGAAGGCAGGGCAGCTGCAGTAGCGTGCGAGCAGCAGCTGGTCGCCCATATCGACAGTGGCTTGCACCGTGTAGTTGCTGGAAGGCGAAGTGGTGCCGCGTACGGAGGCGCTCAGTGTGATACGGTCCGCTTCAGGGTCGTTCAGACAGTACAGATCCCTCATCTTGGCGCGCCATTGGTTGGTGATGCCGCGGGCACGCTGAAGCACCGCCGTGTTGCATTCGCTATGCAGCTCGTCGGAAAGCCACGTGAGTTTGCCTGGCACTTTTCGCCTTTCGCCTCGCTCTGCCATTATGTTGTCGACGGTGCTGCCGTTATCTGGAGCGCTTGGTCAGCGGCTCCCATGGGTCAAGTTCCACCGGCTCCGCGGTAAGCAGCGAACGGGTGGCTTCATCGAGGTATTCCTTGCGGATGATGATCTCAGTCACATAGCGGTCGAACCATGCGTCGGACGCCACGTAGTATCCGTCGTCGCCGTTGTCTTTGCCCCAGCTGTTTTCGACCTTCCAACGGTTCGGTCTGCCGTCGCCGTCAAGGTTCACGCCGGTGAAGGTCATGGCGTGGTTGCTCGGAGAATCGCCGTATTCAAGGCCTTGCGCCTTATCGAAGGTGAATTCGGTGCCGAACAGTTGGTCCACGCGCACACTGTCGCGGTCGAAGTATCCCGCGGAACGCAGGGAGAACTGCGTGCAGTCGCAGGCAAACCAGATCGGATGCCCGGCGCTGATCTGATCGATGGCCGCCTTCTTGAACGCGTCGAGCGGCACGTTGATGAATTCCATGTCACCCGCCTCAGCGACGTTCGCGGTGAAACGGATGCGGTAGCGCGTATTGAATGGGCGGGATTCCATCGGAACGTTGCATAGGGTGACCAGGTCGTTCACGTCGAACGGCACGTACTTCCTATAGAATTCGACCGGAGTGATGCCGAACTCGCGAATCTGCCTGCGCTCGTCCTTGCCGGATTTCGGTTTGTCAGCCTTCTTGTCGGAACCTATCCCGTCGGAACCGGCGTCCTTCTTGTCGTCGTCACTGGTGCGCACCAGAAAATCGAATGTCTCCGGCGGCTCGCCCAACGCAATCGCGCACATGCGGTATACGGTCGACATGTCCTCGTTTTTCAGCGTACGAAGCTCGTCGATCGGCGTACCGGCCGCATGCCTATCACGCAGATCGGCCGCGAACTCACGTAGCTTGGAGTTGAGATACTGTTTGAAGGCATCGGAATCCTTGGAATTCGCGGACTCCGGGTATGCGCTCTTCGGAACGAGCCCGTACTTGTTCACCAAGGCGGCGAACATTTGCCACCAGCCACCATCATCGGCCGGACCATCGTTGATCTCCTGAAAGATACGGCTATCGGTCGGCTCATCGAGTGTGGCGAGCACGTTTTCCAGATACGTGTTGGATTTCTCCATCGCATCCCAGAAGAACAGGTATGTTTCCGAGAATTCGAAGTCGTCGAGGTTCCACGTATGCATGAGCTCGTAGCGCAGCGTGTTGAGCGAGGCGAACATCCAGCAACGGCCGGAACGACGCTGGTTGGTGATTGACCCCTGTTTTAGCTCGATGGAAAAGTCACGCGGCAGCAAGCGCTGTCCCTTGTAGTCGGTGGCCGCTTCGAGTACGCCGGCGGAGACGGCCGCATTGGCGGCCACGAGGTTGGCCCGATCGGAGTTGAAGTCTTCGGCGTACCGTTTGAACAGTTGTCTGTCGATTGCCTTTTCATTGGTGTCATTGGATTCGATCATGCCGTTGATTGTCGTCGTATGCCCCGACTGGCGGCGGGCGGCGGCCACATGAATGTGACCTTCGCACCTGTAGTCGTCGGAGGAGCTCAGGATTCTCCGCTGGTAGGCAGTCGCGGAACGTGCCACGGAATTTCAGGTCATGCCAGACTGCGGGGTCTGCGGTCATCGATTTTCGCTTTCGATTCGTTCGATGGCGCATTCCAGATCGCGCAATCTACAGCGTAGCTCTGATTCCACGTCGACGCCATTGCGCTGGGCGTCACGCAGTATCGCGATGATCCGATCGGCGTACTGGTGGTCGTGGCCGGTATCGGACGACTGCGACTCGGCGGTGTATGCCTGTTCGAGTTGGGTCCGGTTCGCTGATTTGGCGACGCGTGAAACGACTTTGGCGGCTCTTGGCAGTGCGCCTTGGGCGTGTGAGATACCTTCGAGCACCGACTTGCGTTGCTTCTCCTTCTGTTTCATCCTCTCCCATAATTGCAGCGTCTCTTCAGCGGACTTCGGAGCATCCGATTCCGTTGCAACCGCATCATCGGGCATGAATACGTGCGGATGGCGGGTGATGAGCTTGTCGACCAAGCGGTCGCATACCTCATCGATGCCGAATGGATCGGTCTCGTCATGCGCGCACACCTGTGCCTGGAACACGGATTGCAGGAGCATATCGCCCAGTTCCTCGCGCATGTTCTCGCGGTCGTCGGTTTCGACCGCGTCGATGTACTCATAGGTTTCCTCGAGCAGAGGTTTGAGCAGGGATCGGTTCGTCTGCGAACCGTCCCACGGGCAGCCGCCCGGCTCGTGCAGTATTCGCACCACGGCCTTGACACGATCCAAGGCGGAGACCGCTTCGATTACCGGATTCAGCTTTGAGCAATACTCGAATCCTTCGGGAAGTTCGTACGCGTCACATGCAGCTTGAGTCATAACGCCGATTCTTGCCGCACGTCCCGACCGAATCATCACTGCCGCCGCTTTCATGCCGATGCGTGCCTTCATGCGGAATCAGTCTACGATGACTTCAGGGACCATGAGATGAGAAAGAGGAACCCGTGCGTTACCACAATGCAGTAATACGTCGTTTGATTGCCGTGAGCATGGCTTGTCTGCTGTCGATCGGCTTCGCCGCAGGCTATCATGCCGACTACTCCATGGCCGCAGAGGCTACCGATGATACTGGCGCCGGCGAGCTCGCCACCGATGTACTTGGCACACTTACCGTCAAGGGTCGTGCGCCGAAGACCGGGTACAAGCGGGCACAGTTCGGTGAAGCCTGGAAGGATGTCGACCATAACGGATGCGATACACGCAATGACATTCTTAACCGTGATTTGACGAACGTAAAGCATAAATCGCATACGCAGGATTGCGTGGTCAAATCCGGCAAGCTGCAGGACCCGTATACCGGTAAGGAAATCAAGTTTAAGAAAGGCGCGAAAACCTCTACCGCCGTGCAAATCGACCATGTGGTTTCCTTAAGCGACGCTTGGCAGAAGGGCGCACAGAAGCTTAGTAAGAGCAAGCGAACCGAACTCGCCAACGACCCGTATAATCTGCTAGCTGTAGACGGATCCGCCAATCAGAAAAAATCCGATGGTGATGCGGCTACGTGGCTGCCCTCCAACACAAGCTTCCGCTGCGAGTACGTGGCACGCCAGATCGGCGTGAAGCATAAGTATTCATTGTGGGTCACTCAGGCGGAGAAGGAAGCGATGAATAAGGTGCTGGGCTCCTGTCCGACGCAGGCCGTTCCCGACTATACCGGCACGAACGCCGGCGAACAGCCTCAGACCGCAACCGCCGAACCGACTCAGGAACCTTCCTCCGAGCCTACTCAAACCGAGCAGCCCTCCACCGAGCAGACGGAGCAGTCTCAGATGCAAACCGAACAACCCGCTCCGGCTCCTCAAGTACAGCAAGACGACAGTTCCAATGTCTACTACCAGAATTGCTCCGCCGCGCGTGCCGCCGGGGCGGCACCGATCTATCAAGGTCAGCCGGGCTATCGTTCCGCATTGGACCGTGACCATGATGGGGTTGCCTGCGAATAGCGAACAACCGATTCACTCGTAAGTGATGCCGGACGGAAGTTGGACTCCGTCCGGCATCACTTGTTATCGCCTGTCATCTGGACTGTTGGGGATTCGCGCAGTTTCGCGATATCGTCACGTAGTCGGTCGACGGCGTCGGTCAGTTCGGCGACGTTGTTGCTCAGCCGCGTGGTTTCCGATTCCGTCTCATTGGCACGCTTATCGGCTTCATCGCTCACCCGGTCGACGATCCATGACGCGAGCGTTGCGGTGATGACGCTGATCAGGGCGATGCCGGCGATCATAAGACCCACGGCGATGCACTTGCCTTGCCATGTCACCGGCGACATGTCGCCATAGCCGACCGTCGTGGTGGTGACGAACGCCCACCATATGGCCTTGCCGAAATCGGTGATGGTAGTGCCCGGAGCATTACGTTCCACATCCAATTCCGCAAGCGAACCAACGTAGATCAGCAGTATCACGCTGGAACATACGTAGAGTGTGATGCGACCACGTACCGCCATGCCGCTGGTGCGATTGAGCACATTCAACACAGCCACCAGTCGCAGCAGTCTCAGCGGTCTGAAAATCGGCAGCATGATCGAGATGAGCAACAGCAGGTTGTTCTTGAACCAGGTCTTCCTATCGTGCGCCAGCGAAATCGAAACGACGTAGTCGATGATGAACACGATCCAGATGACGTTGATCGTGGTTTCGCACTGGGAGACATGTGTCCGTGCCAGCACCTCCCATGAATACGCGAGCAGGAACACCAATGCCAGTACGGTCAGCGGCCATTCGGTCATTCGTTGCCATTTGTTCAACGTCACAGCTCCCGCCTTTCCTCCCTAATGCCATCATACGGGCATTCTTTCGGCGTCGAGCCCGGCCTGAGCCTTACGTATGGCTGGCATCATTCATCGACGAAGGCGATCTTCCGGCTTTCGGCCTTTCGGCCACGCAACTCAGGCAGAAGAATCACAGCCAATACGACGGCAAGGACCGCAGTGAGCAGGTCGGCGAAGGCCTGCGCGGCAATGACCCCGTGATATCCGGCGAGTCCGCTGCCGGCGAACAAGGTGATGGCGAGCATCACGCCCTGACGGCTGACGGACAGTAGCAGTGCGCCCAGGGCCTTGCCTGCGGATTGGAACGTGCAGGTGGTCACGAGCACCACCGACACGCATACGGTGCTCAGCAGCTGCACACGTAGCATGCCGGTGCCGAGATCGACGATGCCGGTGTCGGTGCTGAAGAATCCCATCAACGGGCGAGCGCAGGCGATCAGCACCGCGGTCATGACCAATGCGAGCATGCCGAGGAACGAGTATGCGAATTTCAGCAATGCCTTCAACCGACTCATGTTTCCGGCACCATAGTTATAGCCGATGAGCGGCTGGCCGCCGAAGGCGAACGCCACGAGAATCATCACGGCGATCATCACGATCTTCAATGCGATGCCCATGGCCGCCACCGCATCGTTGCCGTATGGCAGCAGGAAGAGGTTGACCATGACGATGCCAAGGCTTTGCATGAGATTGGTAACGGATGCCGGAATGCCGATGGCGAAGATGCCGCTTGCCTCCTGCCTGCTGATATCGAGATGTCCGCTTCGGAACATGAGCCGTGGATCGATGGATAGGTTGCGGCTGCGTTTGAGCAGGAACCACACGAAGTAGAGGTCGGTGCAGATGTTGGCGATGACGGTCGCGCCTGCGGAACCGGCCGCGCCCCAGCCGAACACGTGGATGAATAGCGGGTTCAGGCAGATGTTGATGGCGGTTCCGGCGATCGAACCGACCGCGGAGGGGCCTGCGAAGCCTTCGGTGCGCAGTAGATTGCTTGGCGTCATCGACACGATGATGAACGGCGATCCGAGAATGATCAGCGAATAGAACTGCGAGGCATACCGCCATGTGGAATCGTCGGCCCCAAGCATCGTGAGGATCGGATCGTGGAACGTCAGGCCCAATATGATGACGATGATGCCGGTGAACACGGCTCCCCAAAAGCAGAACACGCTCAGTCGCCGGCCATCATCGAAACGACCTTTGCCGTAGAGGCGCGAGATCACGGAGCTTCCGCCGAGTCCGAAGATGTCGCCAAGCGCAATCATCACGGTGAATACCGGTGTCGCGATGGACACGCCGGCCACCATGTCGGTGTTGCCGGTGTGCGCGATGAAGTAGGTGTCCACGGTGTTGTAGACGAGGGTGACCATCATGCTCAGCACGACGGGTATGGCCAGGGTCATGTATGCGCGCGGAATCGGCGCCTTCTCAAACAGTTCGTTATCCATATCAGGTGTAGAGGGTACAACCCTAAGCGGGACATTCGTCAATCGACGAGACGAAATCGTCCACGGAGCGAGTCAGGGATACATCAGGGAATTTCCCAATCCGCGGCGACATGGGTTCATCAGGATTGTCCGTATGGATCTTTTGGGTAATATTCCATGGCTGATTTCCAGCGGCGAATCCTCAGCCTTTCAAAGGCATGCGATTGTCGAGCGACTGACCGTTGGCGTAGCAGCGCACGTTGCCCAATGCGATGTCGATGATGCGCCGTTCCGTCACTTCCAGATGGTTGCCGCCCGCCACATGCGGGGTGATGAGACAGCGCGGTTCATGCCACAATGGCGAGTCGGCCGGCAACGGTTCAGGTTCGGTCACGTCGAGGCCGGCACCCCGTAGCTCGTTGCCTGCGAGCGCCGCTGCAAGGGCTTCGGAATCGATGGCATCGCCTCGGCCCGCGTTCAGTACCAGCGCTTCGGGTTTGAGCAGTGCCAGTCGATCGGCATTCAGCAGATGGTGCGTGGCCGGTGTGGACGGCACGCTCATGGCGACGACGTCGGCGTATGGCAATGCCTGTTCGAGTGATTCGAAGCCTATCGTGTGGTCGATGCCTTCCGCTTCGACGGATGGGTTACGTCGTACGCCGATGGTTTCCATGCCGACGCTCTTGCACAGTCTGGCGAAGTGCGAGCCGATGTCGCCGGTGCCGATCACCAATGCGGTCATGCCCGATGGGCTTAATGCACGGCCCGCGTCGGTCCAGTCTGCGTTGGCTTGATTGCCGGCATAGACGTGTAGGTTCTTCATGAGCGCCCACATCATGGCGAACATGTGCTCGGATACGCTCTGCCCGTATGCGCCGGAAGCGTTGGTGAGCATGGATCCGGGTTGCAGTACGTCGGGCCGCTGGTATTTGTCGACGCCGGCGCTCCAGGTTTGCAGCCATTCGAGTCTGGGGCATTGCGAGCATTCCTCCGGCGGTACGTTTCCGATGATCGCAGTCACCGATGCACGGAATTCCTTCGGGATGCGGGCGCTCCAGTTCATACTCCCCCGCTGCGTCGAGTCGCCTACGAATTCCTGCGGCACTCCCCTGGCCGCACGCGTGAATTGCGCCTTCTCCGACTCCGTCAACGGCAGACAGTTGACGATGAGCTTGTGATTGTTCTCAATTCCCATGGTCCTAACCCTAGAGTGAGCACCAGATAACCGTCTCAAATGCAGTCTCATTTTTCGGTCTTGTGCGGCTCTTTGACAATTGTGGTTCGCAGCCAGAGAAATTGTCTCGATCCCATCATTCGGGACATCTAGCATGGGTTGCATGGCGCAGTCGCATGTTCTTCAGATCAAACGCATATATGATTCCGCGCAGCCGACCGACGGTTACCGTGTTCTGGTGGACCGGGTGTGGCCGCGCGGCGTTTCCAAGGAGCGTGCGGATCTTGACCGTTGGGCTAAAACGGAGGTGACGCCCACCACGGACCTGCGCAAGTGGTTCGCCCATGACCCCGCTAAATTCGACGAGTTCAAGGCACGGTACATCGAGCAGCTTGACGGGCGCGATGAGGCCGCCGAATTCGTGTCGGACGTGCGCGACCATCTGCGAACAGGAAACGTCACCCTGCTCTATGCCGCCAAGGATCCCGCTTGCAACCACGCCGTCATCCTACGTGACTGGATCGCCGAGCATCTGTGACCCACCGTTGCCGGTGAACGGTGTCAGACTCCCAGTTCGTCCGTATCGAAGATGATGGTCACGGGACCGTCGTTAGTCAAGTTCACGCGCATGTGGGCTCCGAAACGGCCTTCTTTCACCGCAAGGCCTTCGGCCCGCAGTGTTTCGTTGAACTGCCGCCACACCTTGTCGGCATGGTCCGGCGACCCTGCCTTCACGAAGCTTGGGCGATTGCCTTTGCGCACGTCCGCATACAACGTGAATTGCGAGATGGAAAGGATCGAGCCGTTCACATCGTGAATGGAACGGTTCATTTTGCCGTTGTCGTCTTCGAACACACGCAGATTCGAGATCTTGTGCGCCAGCCATGCGATCTGCTTGGCGCCGTCCGAATCCTCTACGCCGACAAGCAGCACATATCCGACGCCGATCCGCTGTGGTTCGAAGGTGGGATCCCGTTCGCCGGTGAGTTCATCAATCACATCCACGGACCCGTCGCTGACTTTCTGAAGCACAATACGCATGCCTCTTTCATACCTCATTCCTCGTCGTGGTAACGGATGCACCGCTCATTGTTCGGTTTTGCCCAGTGGCATCGTATTATTCCATCCTGTCACCCCATCCGTACAGCACATACCGGAATGGAGGTTTTGAACCGGAACGTCGTTATCCCCGGCCTCCGGCATTGGCGGTTATTGAATTTCAACCCGTTCTTTTCTTCGATGGATACCGGCTTTCATAGTCCCTCCTCACCATGCTGCATGCATCGCTGAATCACCCCTATGACGTATTCAATAGGATCGGCGCAATCATGCCTGAGCCACTCCGAGACGATCGCCATCAACCCTTGAATATAAAACGCCATGATGTAGCGTCTGTCCTGGTTCGGCACATGGTAACGGTCAAGGATCGGCGTGAACACATGGAAGAACATCCGATCGTAGTTTTTATCCAACCCCAGCGCCGCCGCGTTGTTCATGGCCGCGCGGAACAGTCTCTTGTTTTTCTTGATATAGCTCAGGTACGGCGTCAGATATTCCGGCGTGACGAGATACAGCTCGTCCACCGGACAGGTGCGCAGTTTCGTGGCAAAGGCTTCCACATCCCTGTTCATATGAATGAGGAAATGGTCGTTCATATATCCGACGCTCTCCGACAGCAGATCCGTCATCGACTCATAATGCAGATAGAACGTGGAACGGTTGACGCCAGCCACCTCACAGACCTCCTTGACCGTGATATAGGCGAGGTCCTTCCGTTCAAGAAGCTTCAGAAGCGCCTCGTCCATCCTGTCGGCCGTTGCGAAATACTTGCTTTCCGATTTGTTCAAATGCGTTCCGTCTTCTTTCTTGGGATCCTGCCATGCAGCAGCCTTCGAAAAATCGCCCTTGCCCGTTTCATGTATTACTTCTCGCTTATTTCTTTCGCCAGTTCCATGATTTCAAAGGCATATTTCTGCTTACCTTGTGCCAGCAGCTTCTTGTAGATGGGATAATTGACGCCCATCCCCAACAGTCCGATGATGCCGACGATTACGCCGAGGACGAAGGCAACGGTTGTGCCGCCGCCGATGACATTCATGGAAAGGCACATTCCCACACCGGCCACCAATGCGGATATTATGCCAAATGTGTAGGTGAAAACCGTGGCTGGGAGCTTCGCCCTGTTGTCCAGCTTGCGGAGTGCGACCACCTTGGACGTGTCCTTCGGCGCGTATTCGTTGGCGAGTTGTTCCGCGTAAATCTTATCGGTGTCCATGGCTTTCCGTCTCTTTCGTTTGATGGTCTTAATGTGACGGTTTCATGATATCCGTGAAGATCAGCGAGCCGAACGACACCGACAGTGCTTTGTGTTGATTTCAGAAATGTAGCCGGCACAGGCCACGGCCGGATGACGGTGCGGGCATGGGGATCCGCCCCTTGAAGATTCGGGAACGTTCCGTATGCTCCGCACCGTCATTATGCGGCGATTCAGTTGGTGCCGATGCTCATGGTCTCCGGCAGTGTGCTACCGCCGTCGATGACCACTTGTGCGCCGGTGATGTAGCTGGCTTCGTCGGAACCTAGGAAGGCGAACAGTTCGCCCACTTCGGTCGGCTTGGCCAGTCGTTTCATCGGCACGCCGACCGCAATGTCGTTGATGGCGGATTCCGGATTGTCCGGATTGGATTCGACCGCCATCTTCTCCACCATCGGGGTGCGCGCATAGCCCAACTGCGAGCAGTTGACGCGGATGTTGCGGTCGGCGTATTCCACTGCCAGGCATTTGGTCAGCCCCACGAGTGCGGCCTTGGTCATGGCGTAGGCCGCTTCACCGGCATCGGCCACGATGTCGCCCGTCACGGAAGAGGCGATCACGATCGCGCCGCCACCGTTCTCCAACATGTACGGCACTACCGCCTGGCAGGTGTTCCATACGCCTTTGATGTTCACGTCGATGTGGAAATCACGCATCTCGTCAGGCATCTGCTCGAATGGCGCAAGCCGACATACGCCGGCATTGCAGCAGGCGATGTCGATCGGACCGAAAGCGTCCACCGTTGTTCTGGCGGCCGCAATCATCTGATCCTTATCGGCCACATTGGCCATGACGGTCACGATGTCGGCATCCGGATACATCTCACGGATCTTGTCCGCAGTCCTGTCGACATCGGCCGACAGATCGACCATGCAGATCTTCGCACCGTACTTGGCGTACACTTGCGCGATTCCCTCGCCCAAGCCTGCCGCGGCTCCGGTGATGATGGCGACTTTGCCTTCGAGTTTCGGTTGAACCATGATTACTCCTTTATTTGCTTGGTTCGGTTTCACGACGGATTGTTCTTCAGTTGCCTTTTGGCCGTTACGGCCGTGATGCGCAGAGCCGGTTCAGAACTCGACCTCGCCGTCCAACGTTTCGATGACGACCTTGGAATTCCTCCACCGGACCAGCAGCATCCACAGCCAGATGGCCACGCCGATGCCAAGATATACGGCGAAGGAAATCCATGATCCTACGCCCTGTCCGAGTGTGCAGAAGAACGCGATGCACACCATGATCACCATGGCGAGCACACGGAACAGGTCACCGCCTGGCACCACGTTCCTGTTGTTCGCATACCATTCGGGATGCCTATGGTGAATACGCACGGCCGAGATCATCGTCAGAGCATAGGCGCAGGCGCAGCCGAACGACATGAGGTTGAAGAAGTCGTTCATGAAGCTGCCCGCATTCTGCAGAAGAATGAAGGTCAGGCTGATGGCCAGCAGGAAGATGTTCGGCAGAATCGGCTGCTGATGCTTGTTGACCTTGGTGAACACTTCCGGCAGAAAGTTTTTCTTGCCCATCGAATAGAGCATGCGTACGGTGGACATCCAGAATCCCAGAATCGAAGCGGTCATCCCCAGCAGGATGGAAATGCAGCCGTACACAATCGGCCAGAATTTCCATCCCAGCAGATTCTGCATGGCGGTGATGGTCATGAAACCGTTCGCGGCATCGCCGGCAAGCAGATCCTTGACCGGTGCGAGACCGGCCACGCAGAAGAAGAAGATCGTGTAGATCGCACCGCAGGTGAGCACGGATCCGCAGATGGCCTTCTTCGTGTTATTGATGGGGAAGTCACCCTCTTCCACCATCTGGGGCACGGTTTCGAAACCGAAATAGGGCGTGATGAGCAATGCCATGCCGATGATCCACGCCGGAATGCCAAGCGTCGAAGCCTTCGAACTGAACGAGAACATGTCCGCCAGATTGGCGATGCTCCAATGACCGGAAGTCAGGATCAGCGCTGCGGTGATAAGCGTGGTGGCAATATTGGCGAACAGGCAGAACGCCTGTGCTTTGACCAGGAACTGCACGTCCTGCAGACTCATGATGAAGATGAGCAACAGGAACACGACGCCGATGATCACGGTGGTCTGGAAATTCAGATTCAGGTTGAAGAGTTTGCTGATGAACGTCGCCACGGCCATGACCACGGCCGGAGGCACGGAAATCCAAGCCGCCATGATAAGCCAGGATGCCAGAAAGCCGACATGCTTGTTAAAGCCGACCGTATTGTAGATGAGCTCGCCGCCCGCCGTTTTGAACAACGGTGAGATTTCACTGTAGACGAGTGCCGTCGGAAGAATCGCAACCGTCATCAGCGCGAAGGCGAGGAACGTTCCCGCCCCGCAATAGCTGAAAAATACGGAATCCCAATAGCTTACGTAGGTGAAAATCGAGCCGGTCGCCACCGTGTAGACGAAGATGAGTTTCAGACTTTTCTGCAGGCCGTTGCCTTCTGCGGATGGAGGTCTCTCCTTTTGTTTCATGCGATTGTCCGTCATACTTTCTCCTTTGAAAATATCAGCCGAAAAATATCCGGTGAAGACGGAACCATGCGGCATCATTGCCGGTTATCGTCCATCATCACTTAAGTAATGTTAGGGCTCTTTATGCATCGGGTCCAGTCGCCGACGGGCCGGCCAGCCCGTCGGCCCGGCCGGCCCGTCGAGGAGAGGAACCGACGAGCCGAAGCGTCAACCGGTTCCATCGGCGGGCAGATGGTGCTCTTACTCGTATCTGATGACGAGCCGGCCCTTCACATCGCCCGCTTCGAGCCGTTCGATAGCCTGCGGAACCTCGTCGAAGCTGATGCAGGTGGTGACGGGCGACAGTTTTCCGGTACGCATCAGCTCGTAAACGCCGCGAATATCGTCGGGAGTGCCTCCGTTCGAGCCACGCAGATCACACTGATTGACGATAAGCGACTTTGAATCGATGGTGGTCTCCAGCTTGCCCATGCCGACGAGCACGACCACGCCACCCAGTCCGATGACGTCCACCGCATCCGCCGTAGTGGTGCCAAAGCCCGCGAAATCGATGATGACATCGAACTTTACGTCGTTGAAGTCCTTGATGGATCTACGTACGTCCACCGCGCCGAGTTCCTTGGCAAGCGGCCAGATGTCCTCCTTGATTTCAGCCACATACACTTCCGCACCAAGCAGATGCGCCACCCTCGCGCCAATTTGGCCAAGCCCGCCAAGTCCGATGATGCCGACCTTGTCTCCCGCCTTGACGCCACCTCGGCGGACCACCGCCGCATAGGATGTCATGCCCGCATCGGTTGCGGCGGCGCCGTTCACAAAATCGACTTCATCCGGGATGCGCACCAATGCTTCGGTCCCTATGACGATTTTCGGCCCGAAACCGCCATCAAACGATGAGCCAGGGCATCCTGCTGACGTGGTCGGGCAGATTGCTACACGGTCACCGACCTTGAAGTCGGTGACACCGTCGCCGACCGCGCTGATGACACCGGCATCCTCATGGCCAAGCGTCACCGGCACCTGGCCGAGCATGGTCATCCAACCGGGATCAGTCAGAATGCCGACATCGGTATGGCAAATGCCAGCCGCCTTCACATCGATGACGACCTTGCCCGGCCCGGCACTCGGTTCCGGCAGTTCTTCCAATCTCAATGGTTCGTTCGTTCCAGTGAATCTCCAAGACTTCATATTCGCTCCTTTGCATTGCCGACGCTATCGTGCGTCCGTGCATTCACGAACCGCCCCATTGCGATTCAGGTTCTACGCTACTCGCCAACCCTCGGAAAACCAAAGAGAACACAGTCATGTCACTCCCCTGGCTCATGTCAGCGGCTCAGCCATCCCGCTGCAGAATGCGCGTAAGCACCTCGCGCCTGAAAATCCGTTCGATACGTAGGACCACGTGGCGCTGCGACTCGGGAGCGCCCTGCTGCTTTCCCACTGCCACTTGAATCATGGGGAACAGATCCGGCATGTATTGCGCCTCGTCGACAATGAGACGTTCCGAACGATTCCGGATGAATCCTATTCCGTGCCGAAACACGGCCTTGCGTGCGTCTTCTTGTAGCGGCCTCTAATAGCCATGCGCGTGCAGGTAGGCGTCATCGAAGCCGAAGTAGTGGCCGATCTCGTGCAGCACGGTCTTGCGGATCTGCTTGACCATTTGCGCACGGGTGGCGCATACCCGCTCGTGCGGGCCCTTGAAAATAGTGATCACGTCCGGCATCACACCGCTGTAGGCCGTGGTTCGCCGTGTGATGGCGATTCCTTCGTACAGCCCCAGCAGTTCGCCGCCCGCGTCGCACATCGTGCCCAACTCCCGCTCGTTCGGCTCCTGCGCCATGGCGATCCCCACATTCTCCAGCACCTGCTTGAACCTGTCGGGAATACCCGCGAGCGCGTCTTCGATGGCCCGCTCGAACTCGTCGTCGCTCATCTTCATGTCGCCGACTTTAGCAGCTGTCTTACAGGCTTGCACCTCTCTTTGCGTCCGATTTTCTCCAGTCACTGGAGGAATCCCCTCCCCGACGAGAGCGCGGCAGCAGGGCAGCACCATGAATCCCCATCGTCCGGCCCGCCCCGCAACCCGCAATCCCGCGACCACAATTCGCTGATCACAGTCCGTGTAAAGCACTGCCGACAACCTATACTGGAACAATGAGAATTTCCGTGCAACGCGTGAATGAAGCGAGCATCGCCGTTTTGAACGACCTCGGTACGCTCGATCCGACGTTCGATGTGCAGCAAATCGGTCTTGGCCTACTGTTGACCGTCGAAATCGAACCCGACGATGACGAAACCACGATTGACATGATGGCGAACCGCGTCCTCACACTGCGTTGCTTCGACGGACCGCAAGGTTCGCTTCCTCAATCCGTGCAGGAAATCCGAGGAGAGATCCTATCCATTCCACAACCGCTCACCTCTTTGCACAGCCCCGCCACGGGACGTCCCCAACTCGTTGCCGAAGATACCGACGACGAGCATGCCAATCTCACATGGATCCGCTTCAACGAAGCTCTCCGCTCGGGCAACGTTCCCGTATATGAAGGCCGATATGGCGCTCGCATGCGCATTGGCTCCATCGTCGACGGTCCATTTCAGTTCACGCTCATTTCCGATTAGCCGATGGACCGCCATCGCACCACATGAAAGGATTCGCATGACTCACATCAGCCCGGCCACCGAACAGGCACTGCGTAAGCTGCCAAAGGCGGAGCTTCATCTGCATATCGAAGGCACCCTCGAGCCGGAACTGGCCCTGAAACTGGCCGAACGTAACAACATCAGCCTGCCGTTCGCTGATCTTGACGATCTCAAGGCACACTATGAGTTCGAGAATCTTCAGTCGTTCCTAGACCTGTACTACCAACTCATGTCCGTGCTGCGCACCAGGCAGGATTTCACCGACCTCATGCTCGCCTACCTGGCACGGGCGAATGCCGATGGCGTTCGGCGGGCGGAGATTTTCTTCGATCCTCAGGTACACATGAATAATGGTCTCGATTTTGATGTGGTGCTCGATGGCCTGCTTGAGGGTCTTCGCATCGGTCATGAACGTTTCGGCATCGATGGCGGGCTCATCATGTGCATCATCCGGGATATGCCCGTCGATTCAGCCGAGGCGTTGCTTGATACCGCGGCTTCACGGGCCGGGGACCTGCTCGGTATCGGTTTGGATTCCGCCGAAGTCGGATATCCGCCGGAACTGTTCAGTCATGTATATGAGCGTGCGGCGCGACTTGGCCTGCATCTCGTCGCGCACGCCGGCGAGGAGGGCCCGGCCGATTATGTCCGTCAGGCGTTGGACTCCCTGCATGTCGAACGCATCGATCATGGCGTCCGCACCGCCACCGATGGCGATTTGGTGGCACGAATTGCCCGTGATGGAATCGCGTTGACGGTGTGCCCGTTGTCAAACCATCGTCTGCAGGTGGTGCGGGACGTGGCCGATCTTCCGGTACGCCAACTGTTCGACGCTGGTGTGAAGGTGACGCTCAATTCCGATGATCCCGCCTACTTCGGCGGATATATCGGTGACAATTACATCGCCATGGCACGGACCGGCATGAGCTTGGATGAGTTGGCCACCATCGCGGAATACTCTCTGAAGTCCTCATTCGCAACCCCTGAGCAGAAAACCACTTACGCCAACGCTCTGGCCGACTGGAAGCGCATCCATCTTTAGCTCTTGAGCCGAAGTCCAGAAGACCATCATCTGGCTTCGTACGCACAAAGGCCGGACTCGCGCACATGTCGGCCGACGGTTTCGATGATCATGAAAAGGCAAGTCAGCAACGTACAGTTGCACATATCCAAGTAAGAGAGGAGTGATTATGCCATTTTCCGTGACGCATCAGGACATCACCGGCATGCATGTGGATGCCATTGTCAACGCGGCGAATACGGACCTCATGATGGGTGGAGGGGTATGCGGCGCGATTTTCCGCGCGGCGGGAGCGAACCGCATGCAGACCGCATGCAATCGCCTCTCCCCCATCCGTACCGGTGAGGCGGTGATCACGCCGGGATTCGATCTGTCGGCCAAGTACGTCATCCACACAGCCGGACCGGTTTGGCATGGTGGTGACCATGATGAGGAGCAACTGTTGCGCGCCTGCTACCGCAATTGCTTGGCGATCGCCTCCGTGCACGGCTGCAAAAGCATCGCGTTCCCGCTGATTTCCGCCGGCATCTATGGCTATCCGAAAACCGAGGCCCAGGATGTGGCCGAAGATGAGATTCAGATCTGGCTGGCCGACACCGGCATGGACCTAGACGTCCGGCTTGTTCTGTGGCCGTAGTCTTACAACGACCGTAACCCACAAGGCTGAACGTATGTGCGTCACGTTTGACCAATACTCCAGTCGGATTCGCCTCACTTAACAGAAGACACGAGCCACGACGGAAGAAAGGCTCAGGCTGAAATCCCCAGCAGAAAATCCAGGCACCGCCGCCTGTAATCGGCGGCCTCATCGTATACGCCGTGGCCATAGCTGCCATCGTAAATGTAGCTTTCGCAGCCGAGCGCCTCAGCGATCTGCTTCGACCCTTCCGCAGTCACGACACGGTCTCCCTCCGCACCGATCACCAGAACCGGGCACTGGATGGAGGAAAGCTCCCCATAGCAGTCGAAGGTTTTGCAGGCTTCGGCCAGAATAATGAAGCGCCGATATTCCTCATCGCTGATACCCAGATTGGAGGAGATCAACGTTTCCCGATAGGCCTTCAGGGTGGACTCGGAATACACGTTGTCCGCGAAACTCTCGAGAAGCCCCACCTCATCCTTCGCCCTGGCCAGCCGTATCCATTCGTCGATGACATGATTGAACGTGCCGTTGGGTTTTGCCAGCGTCGAGCCGAGAATCAGCCTGTTCACCATTTGCGGGTGATCGATGGCGAGATACATGGCGATCATGCCGCCTTGGGACGCGCCGAACACGTCGGCGTTCCCGATATTCAGCTCCCGCATCGCCGCCGCGGTGTCTTCCGCCATGTTTCTGACCGTGTAACCCTCGCGTATGTTCTCGGCACGGTCGAAAACATACACGGTGTATTCCTCGCAGAAATCCTTGTACGCCTCCGCAATCGCGTCGGCCAAGCCCATCACGCTGTGCACCGACAGTCCTGGCAGTATCACGAAGTTCTTGGTTCCGCTGCCGAATACGATGTGCTTCATCTTCCGCACCTCCTGATGGAACTGTTCCATATTAGCCACACGGCCATACGCGTTATTGAAAGAAGCCGACCAAATGACACGGTGAGACAAGATGAACAGTGTCAGAAACTTGACAATGGAAATCGCGACACAGATACTATTTACGAGTAAAACACCAGCAAGCAAAGGATGAAGCACACTGCTTTATCCTTTGCTATTTACAAGCATAATCACATGATTATGAACTATTTACCTTTTCTATAGATCCTGCGGTATCTTTTTATCCTTGAAATAATACTCTTTATCACGCTCATCTACTTCCCGTAATATCTTGCACGGATTACCAACCGCCACAACGCAAGACGGCAAATCCTTTGTCACTATGCTTCCGGCACCGATCACAACGTTATCACCAATCGTAATACCAGGGAGTATAATCACCCCTGCACCAATCCAGCAGTTTTTTCCGATGCAAACGGGCGCATTATACTGATACCCTTTCTTCCGCAGCTCCGGAAGAATCGGATGTCCTGCGGTAGCAACGGTGACATTCGGGCCGAACATTGTGTAATCCCCCACATAAATGTGCGTATCATCTACACAAGTCAAGTTAAAGTTCGCATAAATTTTTTTCCCGAAATGCACATGGCCTCCGCCAAAATTAGAATGAAAGGGTGGTTCAATGTAACAGCCTTCACCGATTTCCGCAAACATCTCTTTCATTAGAGTCTGCCTCTTTTTGAATTCGGTTGGCCGGGTCTGATTGAACTCATAAAGACGGTCAAGGCATTTTGCTTGCCATTCCATAATCTCGTGATCACCGGGAAGATATAATTCTCCCGTGTGCATTCTTTCTTTCATCGCACTCATTTGCATCCTCCTTTATAGACCCATCAATATCTTTCGCAATCTTTCACTACCTCCATAGGGAAAGCAATAGGACCCGAATAAAACCACTATCTTCGAACTCCCTATATTTTCGGAAAGGATCGCAGTGCGCTTTTCCGTTTCATCTTCATAGCTAAACTTCTGCTATTCCGTAATTTCTATAGCATTGCCGTTAGCATCGTATATGCTGCTTTCGTAATATCCGTCTCCGGTGGTCCTCGGATAACTTTTGACTACGTAGCCGTCTTTTTCGAGCCTGGCGGTCAATCTATCGACCTCATCTTTTGAACCAACCTGAAAAGCAATATGCGCATATCCGAGTTGCGGGTCACCATTCGGCTCCGAAATAACCGGTATATTCATGAGCTCCAGTCTTGTCGAGTCATCAAAAGACAGGAAGTAAGATGAAAAACCAGTATTCGGATTTACATAAAGCTCGTTTCGCCTTCCTTGAAAATAGGTCTCAAAGAAGCGAGCGCTTTCTTCCAAGTCTTTTACATAGATCGCTACATGTCCTATATTCATTTCGTCATACCTTCCTAGACAGAAACAATTTCATTCTATACAATTAGATTGTTAAATCCGTTTAATAGCTATCATTATTATGTTTGATTCAATAACAATCCTGCGAGGTTGCCAATTATGTTGTCTTTAGAGATGAGAGACGATCGCTCCGAAAAGGTGCGTTATGACTATACGGACTATCCCATTTACATTCGGAGAGCTTTGCTTTCCTCTTATCCCGGCTATGCCGCACCCACCCATTGGCACGATGATATTGAATTTATTGCCGTCTTATCTGGAGAAATGCAATACAATGTCAACGGTGAAATCGTTACTCTGGCTGAGAACGAGGGAATATTCGTAAACGCAAGACAAATGCATTTCGGCTTCTCACCAGAAAAAAATGAGTGCGATTTTATTTGCATTCTTATTCATCCACTTATATTATGTGCAACTTATGCCTATGAACGCGATTTTGTACTACCAGTCATAAATAACAAGAATGCCTCTTATATTAAATTAAACTCTGACACTCCGTGGCATAGAACAATATTTAAAAACATTAGAATGATGTATTCTACAAGGAATGAAAAATCCGCTGTATTAAAAATACAGAATCTATTTTTAAATACATGGATACAACTTTACGAAAATATCCCCTCTGAAAGTCAACACAAAAATCAAAATGCCGATCTCTCCATTCTAAGAAATATGATAGGCTTTATACAACAAAATTACACAAACAAAATTACCCTTGCCGATATAGCCGCTTCAGGAGCAGTAGGACAGAGTAAATGCTGTAAACTGTTCGCAAAATACATCAAGCAAACACCCAATATATATTTAACACGATATCGACTCGATAAAAGTACAGTTCTTCTTAGCAATACAGATAGAACTGTAACGGAGATCGCTACAGCCGTCGGGTTTAACGGGAGCAGCTATTATGCAGAGGCATTTCGCAAATGGTACGGGAAAAGTCCCACCGAGTACAGAGCCACCTCAAACATACAACGACCGCGTTCGAGGTAGTTCAGGGCTATCGCCTTACCTATACGGTTACGACTAACCCATCCATGCGCCGTGGAGCTTCACCAACGTCAAGCCGAGGATCATCCTGACGTTCTCAATATTCAGCTCACGCCTTGTGGTGCCATCGGAACCTCCACGAACGTGCTCTCGTCACGGCTCGGGTCCCAACGTTCGAATTCAACATTGATATGCGGAAAGAGATTTCCCTCGTTCTGCTCGCCGATGGGGCGATCCACTTCTGTGCCGCAGTACCCACAGTTCATGCAAACTCGCGCTCTGTCAGAAATACTGGTCCCGCATTCAGGGCAAGCAATCATGCCCATGGCCGTTCCTCCTTGTGTTCTTCCGCGCCGTCGTCGGAATTAAAATCACAAGTCTTTTACTCCCGTATCCAATTATCGCATGTACTTCACTTTTTCGTTAAACCGTGTGACGAGCTATTCAAACCAAGACCTTCAGACTCTTCCATATACGTCACCCCTCAGTCTGTTGGTAGGTTACATTGCATTCCTTTACTCGGCGCAGTTTCTGGTTACGTAACATTGGATTAAGCCAGTTACCGTCATCAAACTTCTGGAAGATGTCTAGACCGCGTCCGGGAAGAATCAACCAGCCGGTATCCGTGGTGATCGAACGGTCATGCAAGGTGTCGCTGAATTCGAACGTAAAATCAATACCCAGTTGAGCAAAAATCGACTTCAATTGCTCCAGTCCATCAATTTGCGATTGTACATACATGGGATCGTTACGCCCCGTGACTAAATGTACCTGCACCTCGTCACTTGAATCCTTGCAACTGAGCACAGTTTCCAAGAATTCGGCAAAATTACGCAATTGATAAGGAATCCGCACGTAGGCATCCTTAACAACAATGTTCTTCGCACCGGCCAGATACGGTCCGAAAAGCTCGAAATACGATACGCCACGCTGATTTTCTCGCAGTTCTTTGCGCTTTCCGTCGGCTCGCTCGGCGAGACGTTCGATTCTCGTTTTTGGAACTGATTCTTGCGATTGAGCAGATTTGACGGCATCTGAAGACACGCTCGGCGCGACGCCCTCCGCATTGGAGACACTAACGGTACCGGAAGTATCAGAAGCACCGAAAACATCACCGGCAGAAGCTCCGGCATTAGCATCGACAGCAGTCTCAACACCCAAGCCAACCGCATCCTCGTCTTCCATCACACGCCCACGCCAGTAAAACTGCGGATAATCAAGCTCCTCAAGCGTCGGCACGGCAACAGAATCAGAGTCCGGGGCACCCACACGCTTGTACGTGAACTCGACCTCTTCCATGGTGGAGTCGATATGGCACAACTGGTCCTTAACGCGCTTGCGCCCTTCGATGGCGCAGCGCAGCAGCGGCTCCATTTGCTCGGCCCTCGCCCTGCCATCTGGGTAGATGAGCTTCATCAATCCGGAGAATGTCTTCCTAATGCCATCCTTGTCTCGCGTGGACAGTGTCGGAGACAATTCGAAATACTTCTCGAACCGGTCGCTGTAATCGACATCACGCAGATTGTGCAGGATCTCAGCCAGATAGTCGACCACAAAGCCGAACCCACTCGTAAACATTTCAGAGCGGATCTGTTCGAATTCCCAGCCGGGCAAATAGAAGTGGACACGATCCAGAAACGCTGGATCATGGTACTGAGCGGGCAGCTCTTCGAACAGATCGGAGTTCTTCAGCATATACGGTACATTGTGAGACGTATTGCCCACGAACACCATGCTCGCCTCACCTTGGAACGTTTCAACACCACGCGAGAACGACTTGTTGGCCATGTAATTCTTCATGATATCCACCAGGTCGCGTCCGGCCTTTTTGGCTTTGCCCGCGAACTCGTCGAACGCCACCGTATCCCAATAGCCAACGAGTCCCAACCGTCCGTTGGAATTGTTCACGAACAGCTTCGCCACCGTCACTTCACCACCGGAGATGAGCATGCCATGCGGCGAGAATTCTGAATAGATATGTGACTTGCCGGTGCCTTTTGGCCCGAGCTCAACCAGATTGTAGTTACGCTCCACAAACGGCACCATGCGCACCAGATGCAGCAATTTCGCCCGGTCGGAGAACAAATCGGGATTAAAACCGATGGATTGCATGAGCAGGTCGATCCACTCATCATCGGAGAATTTCGAACGCTGTAATGTATAGTTCTCACGGTCGTCACGTGACATCTGCACTGGTTTGAGCTGAAGCAACTGCCATGGCACCTCGCGTGGCTCGCCGGAATACACGTAGCCGATCTGGCACATGCACCAGATGCCCGTCACGAGTAGTTTCGGGTTGGCTGTTACGGTGCTCGGATCGACGATGACCTGGCTGATACCGAGATTGGAGAATGTCGCCTCATACAGGTCGGTCTTTTCATTAAGCGCAACCTGCACGCGGTCGATAATCCTATGGCTCCCCCTCTCACGGATTTTCGACTGGATGAGATTGGCTTCCTCACGATGCACATAGTTGTCCGCAAGAATGGTACGCACACGTTCCACGCCTGAATTGATGCTGGCCTGGTCGATGTTCGTAGCATACGAACTGAGCAGATACTCCAGCACGTATGAGGGCACAAGCGCGTTACCCCTGACCTTGTTCACCAAGTCCTTACGTACGGTGAAGCCCGGGAACACGTCAGTGATTTTGCGATCCAATGCGCTTTGAGGTCCGCCCTCTCCAGTCATGGAAGCCGACCCTTGATTCATATCCTGTTCGCTCATTTTCTCGCCTTCCTCTGGTCTGTATATCAGTCGAAGAATCCGCCATCGTCAGCCACCACACCCTGCTTAAAGAAGTATCGTGACTTCTGGTCAAGCGTGACCAGAACGTTCGCCCCGGTCGTCTTCTCACGTAGATGCAGTTCGATGCTCGTCCCGTTGAATCGGTCAGCGTCACTGGTCAGCATGAGCGTGGCCGTGACGTGACGTTCACTTCTCTCGCGCCCAGTCAGGTCGAATGCGACTGGTGTTTCGTTGGAGATGAGCACATCGCTACCATTCGCGTCATGCCCCCACAACCCGGCCAATACGGTACGTGCGCGAATTTTGCCTTCGATAGGCTCGTTCTGAAGAAACTCCACCGTCAGCTGTCTGCTGGAAAGCCGATCGGTCCGCTGCAAGATGGTAAATTCAACAGGCCTCACGTCATCGGCCGCGGAACGTCCCTTGCTGACATGCAAAACAGGCACGACGATTTCCTGCAACGCGGCTCCTCCATGTACATAACGCACGCCCGTACCTTGCTTGCGCAAACGCATAATGGAGTTCGGCACCTGGATGCTCACGCCTTCATCTCGAGGATCCTCCAACCCCACCTGCACAGCGGTGAAAGTCACGAATGCCCGTTCCGGGGCAAGGTTGGAACCGATGGAGAAACGCCTTTTCTTGGTCCAGACCTCATCCCCTTTAGGCTGTTCACTAAGCCATTCCGTACCATCCAAATCTCGGTCCTGGTAAAGGAATCCATGATCCGCGGTGATAATCATGTTGTACACATTGCCGCTGGAGAGCCTCTTGACCAGTTCGCCCAACTCCTTGAAGGCTTTCTCACATGCGTCGAATGTGCCAGTCTCTGTTTTTTCCGCATCCCCAATAGCGTCGATACTGTTGTGATATACGTACAGCACGTTACAGGATTTGTAGAGCTCCTTGATTTCGCTGACTTTCAGCCGTATCAAATCCTCGTATTGGATTGCCTTGCCACCCACGTTCGAGAGAATCCCATTACGGTTTTCGGTACCGGTGGCACTCTTGCCGTCGACCAGAACATGGTAGTGGTCCTTGTCGAAAGCGAGTGTTTTGTGCGGTAGCAACGCGGCCATGCCGAGTTGCGTATAGGATGGCAGCACGCTGTACTGCATCGTAAGTTCCGCGTTAAAACGGCTTTCCCCGTTGATGCGTTCCGACAGTTCCTGCGCAACCTCATAGCGCAAGGCATCGGAGATAATCACGGCAATCTTTCTGCCGGCTTTCAGAGTCGGCTCGACCTTGTACTCGTAAAAGTCTGATTGCGAGTCCACACCTGTGAACCGCCACTGGCTGAGCGTATCGATTTGCGTCTGCCATGCTCGGCCTAGATCCTGCTGATAGGCTTCGTATTCATTCTGCAAATCGTCGTTGACGCCTGTCGCATACGGATTGGCTTTATTCCATGCAAGCACATACTTACGGTATGCGCCGTCCGCCTTATACAGTTCTTTGGTATAGAGTTCTATACCTTGTTCCGGCGAATTGATGGTACCGATAAGGTCGGCGCATTTCACCAATGTGTCATGCAACCTGCTTGCGGCCACAATGCACGCATATTGTTCGGCATATTCCGCATACCAAAGCTTTCGTTTGCGTCCGTTGACAATTCGCTGCACCTGATCGTCCGCAATGGACTGCGTCCCCAGCCGTTCGAACAGTTTATTGACCAACATCTCATCTACGTCGCGGAATAGGTCCCTGTCGGCAAGTTCTTCCACGCTCATATCAGCGATCTGTGTGGACAAACGCAGTTCGGCCACTGCGGTTTCGGATAGTTCCTGCAGAACCGTGCGCAAATCGATGTTCTTGTACCAGTCATCCCAATCACGAATGATATTCGCATATGCGGAAGCGCCTGCCACACCGTCGGAGAAGCCGTTCCATGCCAGCTGAAACAGCCACAGTACGAAGTCCTTCACAGTCAGCTTATCTTCAATTCCGGCATCCACGTCGAAATGGTAGATACGCCGTGTGCCGCTCCAATGAAACTCTCCCAGCCCCATGCGTTCAATCGCACTGATTCCGGAATCGTCATCATTCGCATATTGGGTGAGCAATTCCGCCCAAATATCCTGCATACTGTGCCTGTCGTCTTTCAGATGCAACAGTGTTGCGACCATTTTCGCTTGGAAGTCGGTGGCATCATCATGCGGGTCAAGTCGCTTCGCGAAACGTTTGGTACGTTCCTCACTATCGAAGAACCTCGGCAAACGCTTCATTACTTCCAGCCATGCATTTTGCACGTCTGGAGTGGTGTCCGGTAATGTTCCCGTAAGGGTCATGGTGAGCTTGTCCGCCGAGAACGTGGGGCCGTACGCCAATTTCAAGTCCAGCAGCCAATCATCCTGAGCGGCTGGAGCGTCATCCGTCATGTATACAAGGAATTTCTGATTCGGCTCTTCACGGAACATGCGGTAGCGCACACTGAAAGGAATATGCTTCCTATCATCCTCATCGCCGATATCAGGCAAAATCAGTTTGACGTCACGTAACGTTTCATTGGCGGCGTTCTCCCCCACCAATGTTCCCACGTTGTCCGCGTACTGTTTTTCGGCATCCTTCCAAAATACGATGCGACCGTGCTCGCCCGGTCGGTTGAAGCGCTCGGCGAGCAGTCTCGCCACCTGGCTGTCCTCACTCATGTGTTATCTCCATTGCACATTGCCTTGTATCGCGTCTGACGAGACTCCCCTACACGGACAACAAGATTCTTCTCGATAAGCTCATTAAGAAGAATCTGCGCTCTGCGTTTTTTCACACCCAATGCCTTCTCAACCTGTTCCCTTGAGACCATCTCACCGTCGGAAAGCAGTTCCATTATCCGTTTCGTTTGGGAGGATTCACCAACAACATTATCGCGCACTTGCGCGCACTCGTCGGTATTAGTGCGCGCACTTTCACGCACTGCCTCATTCTCAGAGGACACGGCCATACCTGCGCGATAGATATTGATACGTAAATCGGTATCACCACCGAGGAATTCCGGTTCCGGCAATCCTGCGTCACGCACCTGCTGCATGACGCGCAGGATGCCGCTTCCCCAATGCTCGATATAGCCCATGTACTCAAAGGCAGCGGCCAAAGCTTCATTGCGAATCTTCGAATAGCCCTGTTTCATACGTTCAATGGTTTGCCCCATGGGGAGACGCCCAGGCGAGGTGATTTCCAACCGATCATCATAAATTGCGATTTGAATACTGGAATGATCAATATAGCTGCGGTGCACTATCGCATTGACAATCAGCTCTCGAATGGCGTCCGGTGGGATCTCGTACACGTCCTGCCGATATACGCCCCTGAATCGTGCGCCCATGTGAATGTTGCGCAACACATACTGGTACGACTCCTCGATGAGTTCCTGCGGGGTGCCCGTGAACTCACGTCGGTCCACGAACACGGCCTTAGTGGTTCCTTTGAATACACCGCATTGCACCACAGAACGGACGGCTTCATTGCCAGTCAGAATCGCATAAGCGTTCGTTGGGGCAAGGGTTCCGTCCTGCTCGCACAATACGCCCCATTGCAGAAGATGCTTCTCCGTGACGGTCCTAATCTTCGTGGGATCTTCCGCATTGTCCTTCGCTGTTTTCGTCAAACTTGCGCACAGCGCGGCAATATCCTCATCTATTACGGACAATCCAAGGCACTGCACTTGGTCGAAGCTCCGGTTGCTACCCTCAATGGTCAGCTCCCGGATAGTAGGCTGATCCGCTTGACGTGTGGTACCGGCCACACGCACGAACGTTCCTTGTTCCTGCCCAAGCGACTTGATGTGGTACGGCCTCTGCAAGCCGGGAGCAATCTCGGCTACGATCACCGTTTTACCATTCACGTCATGCATGGTGATGTCAGGAATAATCAGCGGCTCGCAACTATTGACGATGGCGTCGGAGATGGCGTCCATTACCGTAAACACTTTGTCTTCGGCGATACCCACCACGCGGAGCGTCTGATCCTCAACGCCGAACACTAGGCAACCACCCTGCCCATTGGCGAACGCCACCGCGGTTTTGGTGTAGTTGATGCTGCGGGAAGGAGGCAGGAGCTTATATTCCACGTTCTTGGATTCGCCAGCCAGCAATATCTTAATATTCATATCTCACCTTCTTCGTCACCATTATGCGGTTCCCTCTTCAGAGAAGGAGCCCAGGTATCTGGGATGATACGTTTTTGCTTCACCAAAGACACCAAAGAAGAAACTTCGGTAACCCCAAACTTATCAATCAATTTCTGTAATAATTCTCCCACTCCCAACACATAAGAAATATCAGGTTGCTTAAATAAATACGTGTAAAACCCGATGAGAGCTTCCGCACACTCCCGCGGAATACAGTCAATATTTTCAAGCATAATGAGATTATTAAAGTCATGCCCGGCAATTCTTGGAAAATTGTCAGAAAGATACTGCATCCCTTCCTCAAGATGCACATCCAAGAAAGGAATCAACTTAGCAAAAGCAACTCTCTCTTCTTCACTCCAATCTCGTCCTTTATCAGCATGGCGGTCCTTAATAAATTGACGAAGCCACAGATTCCATACCATATCCTTATCCTTGGCATCGAGTCGAAACTCAAAAGCCCAAACAACATGATTCATAAACGAAGTCGTATAAGCGCCGTCTCCAGTCGTCACGACTTTAGACAAAAGCCTCACCCTTCGTTCATCGTCCAATTCGGCATAAGTCGCAATTTGGAATACCTGTAGAAGAAAGCTTTGTTTTTTATATTCATCCAGATGAGATAAATACTTGAACTCATCAAGACAGCTTTCATAGAAAGATATATCAATAAGTCGAATATTGAGGTTCGGATTAGGTAATATCGAGTTCCAAATAAATTCTGTTCCTGCTTCTTTTATCAGGTCAGGCAGCCAACTCTCCGTATTTTCCCGATCAAGAGAGTGGAGCATATTGATATTTGCGAGCAGTACCGTCCAAACGGGCAAAGAAAAATCGCCTTCATCATTTACAAAATGGTGGATCATGTTCTTTTCGGCATCATCAAACATATTCCAAGAATCAGGATCTTGCTTATACCGCCAAAGAATCCTGCCCATCCAAAAATAAGCGAGTTTGCCAGGCCAGCAATTCAGAGAGTATGTGACCGGATCATTATCCCACTGCTGATCATTGAACCTCGTAAATGCTGTACTATAGTTATTCCAAATCTGTAATGCAATACAACTCATCGTTTGTACCGTTTTTCGAGAAATTCTATTTTTTCCGTGATTAATTTGTTCATCAAGGAAATAAGATAAGGCATTTATCTCGTCACCATTATAGCTTGAATCCGACGTTAAATGGAAATCTTTCAGCAAATCAAGAACAGATTCTTGGTGATTGTCCAATGATGCTGCACCCCAACCACGAATAATGGCGCAAAGGTATTGCATCGCAATGTTTTCCTCTTTATGTTGGTTAACAAGTTCCCATAGAATGAACCCTATCTGAGGATTATCTGCAACAACATTTTGAATCTGGTTAATAAAGAGATCGACACTCAGATCAGGCCAATTTTGATCAGTTGGCTTAATGAACAGCTTCTTTTCTATTTCCGACGGATTATCTTTCGAAAGTTCAATGAATCGCTCATTGCTCATTCCGGTGCTTCCAAATTTTCCTGTATGAGAGTAGACCGAAAAATCAGAGTGCTCTCGTGGCTTAAAGTCATTCTCCCGCGCTAAATCATCGCACCAGTGTTGCGCCTCAGGCCAATCATCCCCATACTTAAGAACCCATTGAAGGACATCATATTGTTCATAACGAGCAATCCTCTCATCCGAGAACAATCCCAGTAGAAATCCATATTTCTCTTTCAGATAGGATAGAAGCTTTTTCTTTACAACCTGCCCCATATGAGGAGCGGCTTCTCTAAGTAGCGTATAAACCTCATGGTGGGCATCTGAATCAAACAGATAGTTCTGGTCAAGAACCCAATTTATTTTACGGTCAGCATCCCATCTAGAAAAAGCAATTGTGTTAATTGCCAGACGTTCAAGGAGAGCTGAGCCGCTGTTCCACCATCGTTGAATTAATTCGTCCTCTTGTTCTGGATGATGATGTGCATAATCACGAAGAATGTCAACGAAAGTCGACGTCAAATCAGACGAGCGCCAATTTTGATCACTGGGCTCAATTGATGGTCGATCCAAGTGTGAATTCTCATGCCGCTCTTGATAAGAACATAATAACGCACTTGCTTTTTGCAGACTGTCTTCCGCAAAAGCCACAATGGCCTTCGACTCAAAATCATTCCCATCAGTTATTTTAACCGAGCTATCGCATGTCCACATAATATCAGCTGTCGGCTTTCCATCTTTCTTCCAAAAAGACGGAGTCAATCTCAGATACGGTCGAATTATGAGAAACAATAGGTTCTGTGGAATAGTCGGTTTACATAGAGACAACGATCCGCAATACTTCTCATATACATATGGAGCAGAATGATGCTGCATAGATGTCGACAGAATCGTGAATACCGGTACCAAATCCTTACGGCCTTTTCGAATACCAAGACTCACGGTCAGGCTCAATGCACCAAACAGGTAATCAGACATTGACGGTTGGAGTTCACAAAGCACCCTTAATACACAATCCCGTTCTTCTGGCTTTTCCACGAAATCAGTAATGAACCAATTCAATAGAATTTTCTCGTTAGGATTCTTTGGTTCTCTTTCCGTAAAGATAATCCGAAAACAATCTTCTCCCAGTAACCAGAATAGCCATTCCTCTTTCCTCCTCTTTAATTCCTCCTCTTTTTCTGCTGTTTCTATTCTCCTTTCTTCTTGTTCAAGGATATCGATGAAAGATCGTGTACCTTCATCAGTAGATAAAGCCCCTCTGACATAGTCAAGATTGACAGCGGCCTCCGGATCACTTGGATTTTTCGGAACACCGTTTTCAATAATGCTCGGCAGGCGTTTTTCATAAGCATTGTAATTTAAAAATAATCTGTCCGCCCAAGCGTTCAAAGCAATCACAAGCGCTTGATGATTATTCTCAGCAGGGTAAGCAATCGGGGTAATACCGTTGTGCCGCCACTCACCAGCGTTTTCCTCTGCTTCTTTTTTAGTAAGAAAGATGTAGCGTGGTCTGGCATGAGAAGAAATGCCGAGTGCAAGATACCTCATAATAACGTCATTGAAGCTGTAGCCAATAAACACAACAATGTACGTTTCAAACAGCTTAAGCAGAAAACGCGTCGCCCAACCCTCTGACAGATAAGCTTGAGCGAAATCGCGATCATTAAGAACGATTTCATTATCAGGACTATCCAATGAGCCGTGCAAGTGCAGTAATCCCGAAAAATCACTGCCGATAGGAACGGCCGGCCCACAGTAGTTTCTGCCTAGATCACATTCCAACTTTCCGGCAGCTTCTTCAAGTAAACAATCGTAGTTCGTCGTTACAACACGTGGAGTCTTGAGACTACTAGCGAGCCTAGCAATCGCCTCATGCGTGGAATTGCAATGGCTATCATCGCCCTCCATGATAGCTTTAGTTCGCTTGTGGACATTAAAATTGTCGGGTAGCATCCCGATAAAACGATCCAACTGCTCGTTATCACGAGGCAGAGGCTTATCTGCTTCCCTAGCGAGCCTTGTCGCTAGCTGTTCATAGGAGGGTAGGTTGGAGGGAGGATTAAACGATGCTCCCGCTCCGACAAAGAAAACCACCTTGTCCTCCTCGGCAGCATCGAGCAACGGCCGAGGGATATTCACGTCCTTTGTGACCCACATAAACTGACACCTACTCTTCTTCCAACGGATGGACGGGCCAAGTCCAGGTGGAGACGTCTTTACGCTTCTTCTCGATGGCGGGAATGGAA
>OGEQ01000229.1_pt1 | contig 62074 bp, 31 predicted proteins | sample 1570731 | NCBI WGS metagenome assembly OGEQ01 (sample SAMEA2582132, study PRJEB24529) | metagenome | biome: Human gut stool | place: China | collected 2011
CACTGTATCATACGGCATTTTCAGTTCAGAAAATGCCTACCCGTGTACAGTAACATGCCGTTCTATTCCTGCAGATATTTCATTCTCTGCTCCTTGCTCAGCTTAGACGGATCGATGTAAAACTGATACCAGTTTTCTGTGTTTTCTGTGTTTTCTGTGTTTTCTGTGTTTTCTGTGTTTTCTATGTTTTCTGTGTTTTCTATGTTCTCTGCTTCAGACACCACAGTCTGCCGGTTCTCTGTATCATGATTCCCAAACAGAACACTGGCACTTGCTTCGGTAATGGTCTGCTCATAATACATGTCATTCATCCAGACATAATCCTGATAATTTAATGCCGGAATCAATGCCTCCAGATCCTTAGCATCACGATACAGGACCGTCCTGCTTCGATTTCCGTTGCCTTCCGGATAGGAGGTGATCTGGATACCTGAAACATTCTCTGTATTTAATTCTGTAAAGTCCACTCCCGCCTCTTTTAACAGGGCAATCGTTCCCGTAAAGGACGGATACACCGGATAATAACACCGATTACTGATATACTCTGCAGAATACCAGTAGTCTGACAGTCCTCTCAGGCTTTCTATACGACTGATTCCATCACACTGGTTCTTTGTACGGAACTGGATCGTTGCCATCGGATATTCCTTCTTCCTGGTTTCTATGGTCAGGGCCTTTAACTCGCTCTGGTACACCGCCAGCAGATGCTCCTGCATCTGGTGGTCGATCTCTACCTTCTGTACCTGGTTATACTGCTGAAAATAGATCTCTTCGGTGTCCTGGGAGCTCTGGCTTAAAACCGGGTATTTTCCCATTTTAAATTCCACGCTGTCATAAATCTGGGTCCAGCATTCCTCTGCTTCTTCATTCATACGGATCGTATAAGTTCTGTTGACCTTTTTCCCACTGCTCAGACGGTACTGCACCGCGATCGTCTTCCAGATATCATCTTGTCTTTCCACATCCCAGATGCTTCCGATCCGTCCATTCTCCTTACGCAGCTCTTTCTGCACCTGGATACCATTTTTCACCAGCTCCATCACCGGATAACTATCAGTCAGTTCCATATGTTCCAGTAGATATACATTTTCATCCCCATAATCCCAATGCGGCTGCTTTGACTCATCTTCCGGAATCTCTACCTGTCCGTAAGTCACCCAGGTATCATCGTCTTCCATATTGATGGCCATGCTCTGAATCTTTCCGGTATCCGGCATCCAGGTGTCATAACCAAACCAGTCCTTAAAGCCTGCCATGGAAAGTCCCAGAGTCACCAGAAGACAGCCCGCAAGATAGATTTTCCGGTCAAACAGCCGCCGGAAATCCATCCGGTAAATGATCTCGATGATGCAGTGTGTCAGTACCGTACCAACTACCGCTCCCACTGACAGCCAGATCACCGTAGCTCTCAGCGCAAAGAAGAACATACCAAACACCACGCCCACCGGGATCACGATCAGAACCCGGATCACATTTTCTGTCTTCGGAAATGCCATAGCCTTTCCTGCCGCCTCAGAGGGGCGCAGCCAGTACAGGCAATAGGTACCGACAGCAAGGACCACCGTCACCAGAAACGCCATCACCACCGCTCCGGTCACATTCCGTCCTTCACCAAAATTCCCCAGGGCGTACACATATGCCGTAAATGGTGATGTCCTTTCCAACAGCTTCTCAAACAGATCACTGATAGCCGCTGTCTCCCGGTAGGTTTTAAACCATGTGTCCATATACGCCATGGAAAGTCCCACCACCGCCGGTCCGTAGGAGAAAAATACCACAGTTCCCAGCAGCGCTACCACGATATTGCCCGTCAGCATCATAGCCGCAGATACCGTCGTGTAAAGCAGGCTGTAAAATACCACGTTGATCAGCGCTCCCATCCAGATTCTTCCTGTATGAATGCCGCCACTGATTCCACATCTTCCGGCTAAAAGAATGGTCACTGCCGTAAATACCAGATAAACCGCCGCTGTCACCCAGATTCCATTGAAATAATTGGCGATATAGAGTACATGGCGTTTCACCGGAATGCTGTGATAAAAATCCACCTTTTTACTGTTATGCAGATAACAGAAGCTGGTCACTGCCCACAAAACAGCCGCCCCGATCAGAACTGCCGCAGCCATGGGATTTACCTTCAGCAAGGACAGAATATTCGCCTCCATGTATTCTCTGGTGGATTCATTCCATTTTCCTGCCTGCTCTGCGTATTCACTGCACTTGACCGCAATCGGGAAAATCTGTGCAAAGATCAGCGCCAGGACTGTCAGCGCAATGGCCCAGACACGCCGTTTTAAATCCTCTGCCATTAATTTAAAGGATAAGTTTTTTGATGTCATAACCAGCCACCTCCGTTTCACTGATAAAGATCTCCTCCAGGGACAATGGAATGATCTCCGCAAAGATCGGGTGATACTGCTCCATCCGCGCCTCGATCTCTTCCCTGGTTCCACGCACCGTCAGGGTACACAGACTTCCTCTGGCATCTGCATGGATAATGTCCAGAGTCTTCAGATCTGCCACATTCATTCCAGGAACCAGCACACACTGGAGCTTATGGATATTTAACTTCATATCCTCCAGATCCTTGGAAAGAAGGATTCCCCCCTTATGCAGCAGTCCTACATGGTCGCAGATATCCTCCAGCTCCCGCAGGTTGTGGGAAGCGATGATCGGCGTCAGGTTTCTCTCCTCCATGTCACCTATAAAAATACTTTTCACTGTCTGCCGCATCACCGGGTCCAGTCCGTCAAATGTCTCGTCACAGAACAGATAATCCGTCCCGGCACACACGCCGCAGATCACGGAAACCTGTTTTTTCATACCTTTGGAAAATGTATTGATCTTCCGTTTCCGGTCCAGTTCAAAGCTGTCCATCAGATGGATGAACCTGTTTTTATTAAATTTCGGGTAAACGCCCATATAAAACTTCATCAGCTGCTCCGGAGTGGAATTGCTGAAGAAATACTGGTCATCGGAAATATAGAAAAACCGTGACTTCACCTCCACATTCTCATATACTTCCTTCCCGTCGATGGTCACAGAGCCCTCATCAGGCTTCAAAACACCGCTGAGCATCCGCAAAAAGGTACTTTTGCCTGCTCCATTGGTGCCGATCAGTCCAAATACACTTCCATCCCGGATCTGGGCATTTATATGGTCCACTGCCATCAGGCTTCCAAACCGTTTGGTCAGATTTTTCGCCTCTATCATACGCTTTACGCCTCCCTTTCTGTCTCATTTCCCTCATAGATCCTGACGATCTGTTCCCACAGCCGCTCCTTGGTCACCCCCAGAGCACAGGCTTCCTTAGCCAGATCCACCTGCCGCTGCAGCACTTCCTGTCTCCCGGCTTCCTTCACATGGCCGTTGTCCGCCACAAAGCTTCCTTTTCCCTTGATGGAATAGATGTATCCCTGCCGCTCCAGCTCCGCATAAGCCCTCTGGATCGTATTCGGGTTGATGGACAATTCCATGGCCAGGCTCCGCACCGATGGCAGCTGGCTGTCTTTCTCCAGCGCCCCCGTCAGCATCAGCTCCTGGAACCGGGAAATCACCTGCTCATAGATCGGACGCCGGTCCCGATAATCCAGTATGATCATAAAGTCCCTCCTTTTGAATCAAACACCGCAACCGTTCTCCATGTTTCTGTATGAACTGTATGATGTGTTTTAACTGTATTAATTATCTTAATACAGTTATAGTACAGATTCATACAGTTGTCAAGATGAAATTGGAAAATCAAAAAAACAGGAGATATTTCATAGAAAATGTGATAAAATAATTTCATAGAATTCCTCTATATCACGGAGGAGTTGTATGAAACAAACCAGAAAATTTCAGGATCTGACCATTGGTGATAACTACATGTTTGGTTCGGTGATGATGGAAAATGATAATTGCCGTCAGTTACTGGAACGTGTGTTGGAAATGCCGATCAGCCGGGTGGAGGTCATTAAAGAGAAAAGTATGATCTACCATCCAAAATGTAAGGGAGTACGTCTGGATGTATATGCAAAAGACGAGAATAATACACATTATGATGTGGAGATGCAGTTGTTGAAACGAGATGCGCTTCCAAAACGCAGCAGATATTATCACAGCCAGATGGATATGGAGCTTTTGACTAGCGGAGCAAAATATGAAAACCTACCAAATACTTATGTGATTTTTATCTGCGATTTTGATCCATTTTCAGACGGAAAGTATCGTTACCGTTTTCGGAATGTATGTAAGGAAACGGGAAAAATATTAGAAGATGGTGCTGAAACTATCTTTTTAAACACCAGAGGAAAGAATCCAGATGAAGTTTCTGAAGAGTTGGTATCTTTTTTGGAGTTTGTACGAGCAGGACAAGATGGAAATTTTGAAGATTTTGGAGATACATATGTGACCAGGCTTCAGAATACGATTCGACAAATTAAGGAAAATCGTGGAAAGGAGAGGCAATATATGATGTGGCAGGATATCATTGACGATGCTAAAGAAGAAGGTCGCCAGGTTATGATTAAGCTGCTAAGGGATATGTTAAGTCCTCTTGGTACATTGCCTGATGAAATTATTCAGCAGATTGATCAGGAAAAGGATTTGGATAAGCTCAGTGCATGGGTGAAGCTTGCGGCGAAGGCAGAAAGTCTGAAGGATTTTATCAGCCGGATGTAAGGAAAAGAATAAAATTTTCTATAACAAAAGATAACATTTCTAAAATTCAAATGTCTCTGTGTATTATAGGAAACAATATAAGTTACAGAGACAATCAGTAATCTATTGGCATCAAAGTTGATTCAACAAAAAATTCAAGAAAAAGATACAGAGGAATTCTATATTTTCCATCAAACGAAAAAAGCATCTCCGCTATGGGAAATGCTTTCTTCCTAAATATTTATCTCAGTCGAGAAGACTCCCACCTCTTAAGGTGGTGAGTAATAACAAATTAGTCTCAGTGGAAGGTGGGTCTCCGACTGAGATAAACGCTCCGCGAAGATGCGCAGTGATTCTGTAAAGAATATGTCAGCTTACGCTGACCAGAATCACACGCCAAGTCTCACGGACGTTCGACTTGAATTTATCTTCCGGCCCCTTCGTCCCAGCTGCCGTCCTCTTTCACATACCAGCCATCCGGTGTCCGGCGCTTTGTATACATAATACCGGCGGTGCCGTCGGAGTTGGGATTCAGATAGTACCATTTTCCGTTGATGAACTGCCATCCGGTCAGCATACCCTGGTTTTCGTCCATATAGAACCAGCCCTGGTAAATGGTGTCGTAGATCCAGCCGCTGCTTATATAGCCGTCAGCGCCAAATGCCCACCATCTGCCGTTGATCTTCTCCCAATGATATGCGCCTGCGCGGCCCATTGGCCAGGTGCCGTCGCTGTAGCGGAGCCACCAGCCTTTAGCGTCTTTCATCCAATGGCTGTAGCCATCGTTCACTGCCTGGTTGTTTGCGCCGGTGATCACGCCCTGTTCGTCGCTCCGGTATCCCTTCTGGCTGTCTTGGGTTACTTTGCCGGACTGGCCTGGGCTTACTTTTACAACACTTGCGTTGGAATCGTCACGGTCGGATCGATCCCGGTCAGAACTGGAACTGCCATTACCGGAATTTCCGCTGCCAGAGTTTCCGTTATTGGAGCCTCCATTATTGGAACTGCTGCCTCCGGAAGTGCTGGTTCCAGAGTTATTTCCAGAATTACTTCCGGAATTGTTTCCAGAATCATTTCCGGAATTACCGCCGGATGAACTTTCCTTCGGAGTCACCGTCACTGCAACAGTTTTGACCGCGTCTTTGAAATTCGCCATAGACGCTTTCACATACACCAGATATGTTCCCGCCTCTGTAAAGCCTGGGATCTCGCTCTGGTAATTAACGCCGTCCTTAGAGTAGGTAAATACCGCATCCGGGCTTACTTTTTCAAGTCCGGTTTCCACAGAAGCATTGATCTTCGGCTGCTGCTCAGTGCCGTTGTAGGTGAGCGGGGCTGCGGATACGGTCATGGATGCGAAATCTCGTTTCTCAATCCAACCATCATAACTTACACTCGTTGACTCTAACTGGTAATTTTCCACATTTGGTCCAGCGATCTTGATGTCATGAGCAGTCAGAACCCTCTTTCCAGCATCTGCGTAATTGTATTCCCACTCAACATGATCAACATAAATCTTATCGAACGGATTTATTCCTTCTTTCGTAGTTGCAAGTTGAATTGCTAAGTTCTGTGCATCTGTAACACCAACAGTGCCATCGTAGACTTTCTTTACGTTTCCATTAATCATTAAAAACAATGTAGATTTCTGGATTGTAAATGTAGCGCTATTCGTGGAGTTATCGTAATTTCCAGTTCCCAATAAGTGAACCTCATACGTTCCTGCATCCTTTATTTCTGAATCCTTTATTTTTAGGCCTGTTCCTTCAGAAATCTTCTTTTCCCAAAAACTTATTGTGTAATCAACATTTTCTTTCAACTTGTTTTTTAAAGCACCATCCCAATTCTCAAGCACCTTAATTTTGGGCATCTGGGGTTCGCCATTATAAATAAGGACATCAGGCTCAATCGTTACTGCAACACTGGATGAAAAAGTACGCTTCCCAATCTCCGTTGTGTCCGCAGAAACAAACACTCTTGGTGCGTAGTTATCCGTTACAACTCTTACAAAGACATACTTTTTAGAATCTACTACATCTTTGATTGTTAAAGATGATTTCCAATTATCCTCTAATAATGTTGCATTTTTCTCGGTTGCCAGCTGATATTGATAACTTGCATTCACATTTTCCGGAATATTACTATCCGTAATTGTGGCTGGGGCTACCTCCTTGCCATCATACATTTTCTTAACAGCATTTACCGTCAATTTCCAATTCTCACTGTCTTCTGATTGTTCAACCGTTAATGCTATATAAGCTATATTGCTATTTTCTGGATCATCACCCGATTTATATATTTCAGTTTCCTTTGTATAGACTTTGATTGTAAAATTACCAGCTTTTGTCACAGTTAACTGACCATCTTCAGTGATCGTCCCTTCACCTTTGACTCCGCTTCCTTCATAACTGACAAGGGAATAGTGTAGTGGACCTGCATATGTTGGCTGCTTAACCTTAGCACTGCTTCCAACATCAATTACTGATCCAGTATATAGAACGTGCACCTCTTTTTCATGTTCTATTGGGTCTGGCGGCTGTCTCAACTCTTTTGGTACACTTCCACTTCCACTGATTTTACCTTCATTTGTGAATGTTCCACTACCATTCATTTCAAATGCACCATTTGAAACAAATTCACCTTTATTTATAAGACTGCCATTCTCAATCACAGTAGATCCAGATGTTAACTCCCCCCATTTTTCAACAGTTATAGAGCCTTCCTTTAAATGCACTCTACTGATATCCAATTTTCCACCATTACTTATTGTTGTTGTTCCGGTATTTTCTGAGAAAAAGCCTATTCCATTGCTCTCTGACTTTGCCGTAACTGTTCCACCTGAAATCACAAGTGTTCCCTGATTTTCAAATACATTTGCACCAGTTCCGGTTGTATTTAACTTTCCGCCTGACACATAAACTTTACTCGAATCCCTGTTTATCCTAAATGCCTTTTTTCCGTTTCCTACTGCAGTAATTTCTCCTCCTTGAATATTTAAAGTTCCATTACTCCCCACCAAAATCGCTCCGGTCTGTGAATTATTCTTACTTCCAGCATTTGCAATGGCTGTAATTTTTCCACTCGTTATCGTCAAACTCGAATCAACTTCTATACCACTACTTCCATTTTTACTGGGGTCAGCTTCCAAGCTCAAAGAAGCTGAATCGTTTTCCCCAATAATTTCAGCACTGCCGCCCCCAACTTTAAGAGCAATTCCTGTTGAAGATTGGCCCTTTCCATCTAGCTTATTTTCACCCTTTAAGATAATTGTCCAATTTCCACTTGCTATGTGAATATTACCTAACGTTGCACCTGTTAAGGTCAATTTGAAATTATCTCCACTAACATGTTCAACCTTCATTTCCCGATTCCAACATGAATACAATGTTGGTGGTCCTGAAAAATTGTTTCCATTCCAATAAAGATTTTTAATTTCAGCTTTATTTGCCTCTGCGATATACAAAACTGTTGTATCCGCCGTCACCGCCGCCTGGTCTCCCGCCACAGACACTTCCACCACCAGCGCATCCACGCCATCTGCCAATTCATACCCCTCAGGTAGTTCTGCCTTAAACTCATAAGTTCCTTCCAGTGGCCAACGTCCTTCTTCGTCCTGCACATACTCCGTGCAGGTCCAGTTGGTGATCTGCAGATTCTTCTCTTCCCAGTCTTCGCCTTCTCCCACCTGGGCGATGATGGCCTGTGGTAAATACTCGGTGACTTCTGTAAAGGATGGCTGGGCTTCCTCAGTGATTCCGGTCAGTTCCAGCCTGCCATCGAGCAGATTTTCCTCCGGATCAAACCAGGACCAGGACAGGATCTTCGTCTGCACAGCAGGTGTCACCGTTCCACCTGGATTGATTGTAGTATCTTCCGCATTGGATGGTGTGCTGACAGAAACAACCCCCCCGTCTTCTGTATCTTTCTGATCTGCATTGGATGGAGTTCCCACTTTCCATGCGTCAGCATCGTTATTTTCCAGATCTTCTGTATCCAGTATACAGCCGCTCTCTACGCTGCAGACATGGGTACATTCCGTTGGTTCCAGTTCCCCGGTCTGGGACATGGTGGCTGTCTCATCTGCATCTCCATAGCACTCTGCCGTATGCACATGAACGCACCTATTTTTTCCTGTCTCCTGCAGCACATCTCCCCATGCCGTATTTCCCAAAACTGTCGATACTGCCAGCGACATCGTCATCCATGCCGCCGCTGCTCTTCGTGTATTCTTCATTCGCCCATCTCCCTTTTCTGCTCTTAATTCTGAAAAGCCATTTTCGGCTAATTTGCTACTTTTATGTAACTATTCAGTAGGTCTGCGCACATGCTGCGCTGACCGTAAGAACACATAGGCTAGAAAGCAAAAATCCCATCAGCGAAGCTGATCTGGAATGGATTTTTGCTCGTAACTATGAAGGTACTGAATAGTTACACTTTTATTATCGAAAAACCAGACCGACATGTCAAGTAAATGTACACAAGATGTCATTTTTCTGCACAAAATGTCAAAAATCGGAAGATTGGCGTGATTTCAACCGGAAGGTTAGCGAAAAATCAACCGGAAGATTGGCGAAAAAAAGGAGAGCCCCACCTCTCCCGCGAATCTCACGGAACAGATGGGGCTCCCCACACCGTTTGGACACCAATAACTATATTCATATTTGAAAGTCAACTGCTCCGTGCTATTGCACTCCCGCAGTTGACAACGACATTCGCAATCCGGGCTACCGCCCTACTTGCTCATGCCGTTTAGCTCGTCCAATAGTTATGAATTCGTTCATGCAAGCATGACTCATCCATAACTACTGTCCGAGACTTTCATCGCTAAATTAGTCGTTTCCGTACAGAGTAACCAGCTTGGACAGATACTCGTATCTCTCCTTAGCCTCTGCCTCGTTCTTAGCGAACAGTTTTGCAGCTCTCTCAGGGTTCTTCATAGCTAAGGATGCGTAACGAACCTCACCCTTTAAGAAGTCCTGATAGCCTTCCATCTTAGGAGCCTTGCTGTCTAAGGAGAACTTCTTCTCAGCAGCTGGATTGAAGCGGAAGTTGTTCCAGTAACCTGTCTCAACTGCCAGTTTCTCCTCAGTCTGAGCTTTTGCCATACCCTTCTTGATACCATGGTTGATACATGGAGCGTAAGCAAGGATTAAGGATGGTCCTGGATATGCCTCAGCCTCAGCCAGAGCCTTAGCGGTCTGTGCCGGGTCAGCACCCATGGAGATCTGTGCTACATATACATAACCGTAGGACATTGCAATGCTTGCAAGGTCTTTCTTCTTGGTCTCTTTACCACCAGCAGCGAACTGAGCAACCGCACCAGTCTTGGTAGCCTTGGAAGCCTGTCCACCTGTATTGGAGTAAACCTCGGTATCGAATACCATGACGTTGATATCTTTACCGGAAGCCAGAACGTGGTCTACGCCGCCGAAGCCGATATCATAGGCCCATCCGTCACCACCGAAGATCCACTGGGACTTCTTAGCCAGATAGTTCTTATTCTTAACGATGTATTTGCAGGTATCGCACTCGCAGCCATCTAATGCAGCTACCAGCTTGTCAGTTGCAGTACCGTTCAGAGCGCCAATACCAAATGTATCTAAGTACTCCTGGCAGGCAGCTTTTACTTCATCAGAAGCTTTATCGCTTGCAGCAACCTTCTCTACCTTCTCTTTTAACTCGTCACGGATTGCGTTCTGAGCCAGTAACATACCGTAACCGAACTCTGCTGCATCCTCGAACAGGGAGTTATCCCATGCAGGACCCTGTCCCTTCGCATTTACAGTATATGGTGTGGATGGTGAGGAGTTACCCCAGATAGAAGAACATCCAGTTGCGTTCGCAATGTACATTCTGTCACCAAATAACTGTGTGATCAATTTTGCGTAAGGTGTCTCACCACAACCTGCACAAGCTCCGGAGAACTCTAACAGAGGCTGTTTGAACTGAGAACCTTTTACAGTAGCCTCTTTGAACTTGTCAACAACTTCTGTCTTGATCGGCAGAGTTACTGCATAGTCAAATGCTGGCTGCTCATCTAAATGTTTCTCTAATTTATCCATGGTCAGAGTCTCTGCTCTGTTGTTTCCTGGACATACGTTAGCACAGGAACCACATCCGGTACAGTCAAGTACGGAGATAGCCATGGTGAACTTGTATCCTGGCATACCCTTTAAGTCAACAACCTGTGTTCCTGCTGGAACGTTAGCTGCTTCCTCTTCGGTCATAGCTACTGGACGGATAACTGCGTGTGGACATACATAAGAACACTGGTTACACTGAACACAGTTCTCTGCGTGCCATACTGGTACGTTAACTGCGATACCACGTTTCTCGTATGCTGCAGAACCGGATGGTGTGTTACCATCTACATAATCCTTGAATGCAGATACTGGTAATGTGTTACCTTCCTGAGCGCTTACCTTGGACTGGATGTTGTTTACGAAATCAACAACGTCTTTTCTTGCGCCGGAAACGGTCTTGTAATCCAGACCTTCGTCTCCACAGTTCTTCCAGCTTTCTGGAACCTCAACCTTCACAACGCCGTTAGCGCCTGCGTCGATTGCTGCCCAGTTCTTCTTAACAACGTCCTCACCCTTACGGCCATAGGTCTTCTGAGCTGCTTCCTTCATTAACTGGATAGCCTTCTCCTCTGGGATGATGCCAGTCAGTTTGAAGAATGCGGACTGTAAAATGGTGTTGATACGGGTTGGTCCCATACCAGTCTCGATACCGATCTTCACACCGTCGATGGTGTAGAAGTTGATGTTGTGATCAGCGATGTACTTCTTCATCTGTCCTGGTAAATGTTTCTCCAGTTCCTCTGCATTCCAAGCGCAGTTCAGTAAGAATGTACCGCCGTCAACTAACTCCTGAACCATATTGTACTTACGAACGTAAGCTGGGTTGTGGCAAGCTACGAAGTTTGCTCTGTGGATCAGGTAGGTAGATTTGATCTTCTTATGACCGAAACGTAAGTGGGACATGGTCACACCGCCGGATTTCTTGGAGTCATAATCGAAGTATGCCTGAGCATACATATCTGTGTTATCACCAATGATCTTGATGGAGTTCTTGTTTGCACCTACAGTACCATCAGCGCCCAGACCCCAGAACTTACAGTTGGTAGTTCCTTCTGGTGTGGTAACTAATGGAGCGCCCAGTTCCAGAGACAGACCAGTTACATCATCGTTGATACCGATGGTGAATCTCTTCTTCTCATTATTGCCATAAACAGCAACGATCTGAGCTGGAGTTGTATCCTTGGAACCTAAGCCGTAACGTCCGGAGAAGATCTCGCACTGGTCGAACTTGCTGCCCTTTAATGCTGCAACAACGTCCAGATACAGAGGCTCGCCTAAGGAACCTGGCTCTTTGGTTCTGTCTAATACAGTGATCTTCTTAACAGTTGCCGGGATTGCGTCGATCAGAGCCTGTGCACAGAACGGTCTGTACAGACGAACCTTTACAACACCAACCTTAGCGCCGGATGTCTTAACCATGTAGTCGATGGTCTCTTCGATGGTATCGTTAACAGATCCCATAGCGATGATAACCTGCTCAGCATCCTCAGCACCATAGTAGTTAAACAGCTTGTAATCTGTTCCGATCTTTGCGTTAACCTTGTCCATATACTCCTGAACCAGAGCTGGCAGTGCATCATAATATGGGTTGCAAGCCTCTCTTGCCTGGAAGAAGATATCCGGGTTCTGAGCGGAACCTTTCTGAGATGGGTTGTTTGGATTCAGTGCTCTTGCACGATACTCTGCGATCGCATCCCAATCAGCCATATCAGCTAAATCGTCATAATCCCACTCCTCGATCTTCTGGATCTCATGAGAAGTACGGAAACCATCAAAGAAGTTGATGAATGGAACTTTGCCCTTGATTGCTGCTAAATGAGCAACTGGAGTTAAGTCCATAACTTCCTGTACACTGGACTCGCACAGCATCGCGCAGCCAGTCTGACGGCAAGCGTATACGTCGGAATGATCACCGAAAATAGAAAGTGCATGGCTGGCGATTGCACGGGCGGATACGTTGAATACGCCTGGTAACTGCTCACCTGCAATTTTATATAAGTTTGGAATCATCAGAAGCAAACCCTGGGAAGCGGTATAAGTAGTTGTCAGGGCACCTGCTGTCAGGGAACCATGTACTGCACCAGCAGCACCTGCCTCAGACTGCATCTCTGTGATCTGAACGGTACGACCAAAGATATTCTTTCTTCCCTCAGTTGCCCACTCATCCGTATGCTCTGGCATAACGGAAGATGGTGTGATCGGGTACATAGCTGCTACTTCGGTAAACGCATAAGAAGCATGAGCTGCGGCCTGATTACCATCCATGGTTTTCATTTTTCTTGCCATTTGATTTTCCTCCTACAAATGTGAATATTGCATACAGTTAAGTGTGTGTTAGACCTGAAACACACACTGACCTGACTATATTATAACAACATTTTCTCAAAATGAAAAGAAAAAAACTATAAAATATCGTATTTAATTAGATACAATCAATAAAAAAAGAGCCATCCGTCCTGTTAACTTTGTAACAGATAACTGATTGCTCTTTTTTTATACGTTATCCACTGCTTCCTGTTTAGTCTGCCGGTTTTGGCGCTACAATTCCATCAGCAGCAGACTGATGATCCGGGTTTACTGCCGGTTCCGAAACGGGAGTCTCTGCCGCTGTCGTGGCTGGTGCTGCTGGTGCTGTTGGCGCTGTCGTCGGTGCCACGCCTGGTCCTACCTCTCCCTCGGTCGTCTCGGCTGCTGCCGTAGTCTCCGTCGTCTGTGATGTACTCTCAGCGGCGCTCTCGGTCTCTCCTCCGATCACCACACCGGAAGTATTTCTCCGGATCACCGGATTATGACCTTTATATGTGGCGGTATGATCGACTTCACTGCTGATCACCTGGCCATCCTTTTTAACCACCAGTTTTACCTGCCAGCGGCTTCCCTGGGTTCCTTTGCTCTTTACTACTTCCTGACCCGGCTGCAGTGTCTGGTCTTCCTCGTACTGAGGCTCCGGAAGATCAAAGGTCTCTGTCTTGGTAGCTTCCAGAGAATAGGTCACGCCATCCTCCAGAACCGGAACTCCGTAAATGGATACGGTAACTGTCTGATTGGAATAGCTTGCCTTGATGCCGATAGCGGAACTGGAGGTATTGATAAACCGGAAATCCGGTCCGCCCCAGCTGACAGTCGCATCCATACCAGGAGTCACATAAGACGGCTCAAAGGTATGGGAACGGCGCATGGAAATCTTCATACCGGCTTTTAATGCCGCATTATACAACGTTGTGGATACCTGGCAGACGCCTCCGCCAATCTCCTGCACCACTTCTCCATTATTATAAGCTGCCGCGCCCTGATAACCCTTAGCCTCGGTACGCTGCCCTACCGTATCATTAAAAGAAACTTCCTGTCCCGGTCCCACGATCGTGCCGTTTAAAGCCGCGGCTGCCAGACGGATGTTGGTGTTTCTCTTGCTGTTGGAGGTGGTGTTGGTGGTATAAGTTCCAATCGTCTTATATTTCTGTTTCGCTGCCGCCGTGGAATATTCCGGCTGGACCTCACTGGCGGACACGGTGATCACCTTGTCAAACTGCTTGGCTGACAGCGCCGACTGGATATCGGATTTCAGCTGTTCTTCATTGATCGCAATTCCTGTCTGTTCTCCCGCAAAGGTGAAGCTGTCACTGGACGCATCATAAGAGGAAATAGAACCATTTTTCGCTGCCTTATTCCAACGGGCCTTCATGGATTCAATCTCCTGGTCAACGGCAGTGTCCAGACCGGAAGCATCCAATGTATAAATGTTCTTTGGCTCACTGCTGTAGATCTCATCTAACAGACCATCGATCTTCACGGTCATCAGATTCGTGATCTCATAAGTATCGTCCTGATACTGGGCTTTCATGGCCCATGGATAATGGTCAATCAGGGTCTGTCTTGCCTCTTCCCTGGACATTCCGGTGATGGAAATGCCATCCACAGACACTTCCTTCTCCAGCTCAGTCTCCGGTACTTCTGTAACGGTTTCCGTCTCTGTCTCCTGCTGGATCGGCTTATGCCTGCCGCTGCTCTGCATACCGTAGACCACAGAAACGATCACGATCATCAAAATCACGCCCACAATGGCGATCACCCCATAATTAGGGTCTCTTCTGCGTCGTCTCGGACTTCTATAAGAAGAGGTACTTCTGGAAGCTGAAACGTGGCCTGATGATGTCTGACGTCTGGCTGCACTTCCTGTGGAAGTCTGACGTCTGGCTGCGGAGCTGCCTCCGCCTGATGCCTGACGCGTTGTTGAGGTCGTCCGTGCTGATGATGTCCTGGATGATGTGGTACGCCCAGATGCACTTCCCGCTCCTGTCTGTCTGCGTGTGCCGCTTCCCGTGGTTCCGGCTGCGTCCCGGCTCCTTCCTGTTCCGCTGGAACGATTAACTGTACTCATATTGTCTCCCTTGCTCTATTCAATCGATCTTCATATTGTTATTCTTGATTCATCCTGTTATGCTGGATTTCGGATTTCAATTATAGCATATTTTTTTAAAAAAGAAATGGCTTTTTTCCCATTTTACATATTTTCCAAAACGTGTTACTATAACTATTACCGAAGGGTTTCCAAACCATTTCAAAAGCGTTTCAAAACATTTCAAATCTATTACACGGAGGAGAAAGACATGAATTATGTAGATCTGCATGTACATTCCAACGCCTCGGACGGTACGCTCAGTCCCGGAGATGTTGTCCGGTATGCAGCATCGAAGCAGTTAAAAGCCATAGCTTTAACCGACCATGACACCATTGCCGGGATCACCCAGGCAAAAACGGCTGCCGCGGAGTGCGGGATCGAGCTGATCCCCGGTATTGAACTTTCCTGCTTTTACCAGGCGACAGAGATCCATATTCTGGGATTTTTTATTGATGAACATTCGGAAGTGTTAAATGAAGGACTGAAGCATCTGGTGGATATCCGCACCAAGCGGAATGAGGTGATGTTAAAGCGGTTCCAGGATGACGGATTCCAGTTTACGCTGGAGGATCTGACCGGCGGCAATCCGGATACGGTCATTACCAGGGCGCATTTTGCCAGAGTTTTAGTGGATAAGGGATATGCTCCGAATATGGGTAAGGCCTTTGACAAGTATCTGCAGTATGGAGGCAAATACTGCATGCGGAAGGAAGTGGTCACTCCGGAGCAGGCCATGAAACTGTTGACCTCGTCCGGCGCATGGCCATGTCTGGCACACCCGATGCAGTACCATCTGGGCTATGACCAGATCCGGGTGTTAGTTGGCTCTTTAAAAGAGCAGGGACTGCGTGGACTGGAAGTCTACCATTCATCCCAGAATCCGTACCAGAGCTCCAAGCTTCGGGAGATTGCGCGGGAATTCGGTCTGCTTCCATCCGGTGGTTCCGATTTCCATGGCAGCAATAAGCCGGATATCGACATCGGCGTCGGACGCGGAGGACTACGGATCTCTTATGCATTATTGAAAGATATTAAGGAGGATTATGATGGAAGAACTGTATCGAATGATTGAGGAGACCATTAAAGCCACAGGATATCACGGAGATATCGATGGACAGGATATCTATGAAGATATCTGCGACCAGATTGAAGACAAAGAACCGGGTTCTTATCTGCTGATGTCCAAGAAAACGGACGATGTATTTTTTGAATATCAGGTCGATGTGATGGAAGATCAGTTTAATCTTGGATATGTGGATATTCACGAGGGCGACAAAGTTTATCACGCTGATTTTGACTAAGTGAATTCTGACTGCGTGAATTCATTGGCTAACGTTCCGGCCGAACATGCACTAACCCAGGAGACATGGGCATGCAGACCGCAGATGTGCGTCCGCATGCCCATGCATGTCCACTGACTCCGGACCTTTAACCCGGTTGGGTCAACTCCATTCTATGTCTCTACACGATGCTTCTGCAATCTCTTCCCAGGCTTTCTCTATCTCACTTTCCGCAACATGGAACGTTCCCTGCGCCATCAGATTGCTTCCGCCACCCCGTCCATTCAGCGCGGCATTTAATCTCCTGCTAAGCTCCCTCATATCTGCTTCTGCTGATCCCAGCGCATATTTCCATTCCTCATTTTCTCCGGAACAAACCAGAACCACTTTTCCTTTTTTCTGCTCGTACAGCATGGTGCAATACTGTCTCAGCTGAACTGGGGAAAGGTTATCTTCTTTTACAAAAATCCATTCTTCACTGTCCGGCCTTGTCTGAACCAGAGTCTGGAAAAGCCGTTGGTACAGCTGGTTGATGACTGCATCCTTGGCCTGGCTGTCATTTTTCAGCTTCTCAACGCTTTCTGTCAGACGGTCCGGTTTGGCGGAAAGCAGGACGGAAATGGCAGTTGTGGTCTTCTGCTTCCTCTCGTAATCCAGCATGGCTTTTCTTCCGCAGAGCATGGAGATGCGGACGCCGCCTTTGTAGTTGATTATGCCTAAGATCTTGATCAGACCGATCTCTCCGGCCTGTTTCACATGGGTTCCACAGCAGGCGCAGACATCAGCCCCACAGACCTCCACGATCCGCACCTGACCGGTCAGTTCCTTTTTGCTTCGGTATTCCAATTTTTCTAACTCTTCAGAAGTCGGATAAGTGATCTGGATCGGGCCGTTAGCATAAACTACCTCATTGGCTTCCCGCTCTAACGCCTCTACCTGCTCCATGGTCAGAGGACCGTTGAAATCTACGGTGATCTCGTCCTCGCCCATGTGGAAGCCTACGTTGTCATAACCATAATGACGATGAAGAAGGCCGGAGAAAAGATGTTCCCCGGAATGATTCTGCATATGGTCGTACCGTCTCTGCCAGTCGATCTCACCAGTCACAGTCCCGCCTACGGTCAGCGGTGCCTCTGTCTCATGCACCACATGACCATCCTTCTCATGCACCTCCAGGACCTTCACCCCGCCTAACATACCGGTGTCATACGGCTGACCGCCGCCTTCCGGATAAAATGCAGTCTGATCCAGGATCACCTGATAGCGGCCCTTTTTGCCCGGCTCGCAGGAAAGTACCTGGGCAGTAAATGTTTTCTGATAGGGATCTTCATAATATAATTTTTCCATGATTGCTGTTTTCTCCATTCCATGCTGCTTTTTTAACTTACGATCCGAAATATTTTGGGATTATATGTATCAGAATCAACTACAGACACCCTGCAGTTAATCCATTGTAATTTTTTATTCATGCTATCCTGCAGCTCTTTCATTATCATTTTTTTAGATCTTGTCCTGCTTCCAAAATCGCCTTCCAAAAACAAAATCACATATTTCTTTTTCGAATCATCCGAAAAACGATCACTTGACAGAAACTGAATGTATTCCTTTAATTCCTCCAAACAGTCCTTTGTATCTCCAAAAGATTTCGCTCCGGTCAAAGCTGCCACCGTCATTGCAGTTTTCTGTGCCACCTCAATATCCAGACTGTCTCGACCTTCCACATTGACAACTGTGTGCGTTGTATTTTTTTTCTGATTATTCGGCGCAATTCTCCAACGGCAATTGCTTTCATCTCCAGTGCAGTTCTTTACTTCTATAAAAGCAATCTTATCTTTATCAACAGAAATAAAATCAACACCTTTTGCTTCTGGCAATTTATTGAAATAATCTCGATAAAATTTTGTATCATCGAATTTAACTACTGTATCATTTTGGGGAAAAAGAAATTTTAGTCCACTTTCTTCCTTGATTTTATTCTCCATAAATAATCCTCTGTTCTCTATCATACATGGCGTCAAATTCCTGCATAATTGCATTATGTTCCAAATCAGATGCTGAATTTTTCATCTCATACTGAACATCATGTGTCTTCTCATCTCGAAATAACGAAATAAACCGAATATCCATTTTTTTAGGGTTTAATTCTGGATAAACCGCAATCATATTAAATTCCTGCTGAATAAAATAATCATGTGTTGAAACAAAAATCTGTACACCCATCTGAGCTAACGCGATCATGGCCTGCACAATCGGACGAATCATTTTAGGATTCATATTCGTTTCTGGTTCATCCCAGAATAAAATCGTATTCTTATTCAGACTTCCAGAAAGAATCATATAAATAATCATCGACAGTTTTCTATATCCATCAGAAAGTAAGCCCATTTCAAATTCGCCTTCGCCTTTTATTTTGAAATAAAACTTCTTATTTTTCTGTACAATCTGTCCTTTCATAATCTCTTCCAGATTACTTAATACCTGATTTTGTTCTGTTGTATTAGGACCTTTGGAAAGCGGACGGTCTAAAAGCTTTGCCAGATCATAATACATCTCTTCAAAATCAATATGATACTCATCATACAAAGAAACAAAATGTTCTACTGTAGAAATCATTTCTTTCGTTGGAATGTAAATCACATCGTATTTTCCGTTTTTCTCACCACGCTCAACAGAAACATCTGCATGATTCTCCTGCCGATTACCAAATCCAACAGAAATTCTTTGTTCTTTTTCTAAATCAATCGAAAAATCCGTGCGATTGCTTCCTTGTCTACGACTCACAAGTCTGCCAATTTTCATTTCATCTGGACGAAAAATCCCCTGAATCTTTCTTACAAATAGCTGCTCTTCCATCTCTTTTGTTAATGTTTCTCGATTTTCGTTGCTAAGCGGTTTTATCAAAGAATACATTACTTTTAAAAGCGTTGTTTTTCCGGTGCTATTTTCTCCACAAATAATGTTAATATTATCCGACCAATCAATCTGTGCATTTCCAAAAGCCATAAAGTTATCTAAAGTCAATTTTTTAATTTTCATATACCTGCCACCTCACTTCTTCGATTTCATTGTTGCCAGCAAGTTCTTTTTTAATCCATATTATTGTATCATACTGTATATGTTTCTTCAATGACAAGCGCCGATAGCAAAGGCCAATGTACTAAAAAAGAGGCGTCTCCGCCCCGGTTCCCCGGTTTGAAAACGCCTCTTCTCTTTGTTTGATCGAATCAGAGCCATATGGCTTTATTCTATCTCTTTATGCAGTTTTCTGTCCCAGATATCTTGGAATGGAAGGAATCCATGCTCCGTCCGCTCCTACGAAATATCCGTCTGGTGTATACTCGTTGCAGTACATGGAACCCTGTGGTCTGCCTTCCTGGTATACAGGATTCAGATAGTACCAGATTCCATTGATCAGGATCCAGCCCATATGCATGGAGCCTTCACCCGGAATCAGGTAGTACCACTGGTTGTTGTACAGCAACCAGCCGGTATGCATATAACCTTCTTCATTCATGTACCACCACTTCTGACCAACCTTCACCCACATACTCTTTGCGAATCCATCATCCATCTTGAACATCCAGTTTCCGTCCGCAGTCTGAATCCATCTGCCCTTCAAACCGGCCTCCGGATCATGCTTGCGATCCTTCTCTTCCCGTTCTACCGGGAATCCGATGTAAGTGTTGTAACCACCCTTATCGGTGATGTGATAATGATTGGTTGCAAAATAGCCTATATTGCCATCCCGGTCTTCATAAGTGAAGCCGTGACGGATGTAGGTATCATCGCCCATACCGCCTTCGAGATAGAAATCGGTTCCGCTCATCCATAAATGCCAGGTGTTGGTTCCGCTTTCGGTAGAGATTTTCAGTTCATGCTGATTGCCAGCTCCTAAGTATCCCTCTTCTTCTCCGGTGATTCCACTTTCATGGAACTTGTATGCTGCGTCTTTTTCATCCTCCACCGGGCCGCCAAGAATGAATGTGTCATCTCCGCTGCCTGTGGTGATGGTAGTCGGTGCCATGGTTGTTACGATGTCGATCAGGTTATTGCCGCCTGGAACGATGGCTTCGACAGTACCAGGAGCCAGGTTGAACCAGATCTCAGCGTCATTGGTTCCACCCTGAAGTCTGATCCGGTCTCCGAAGAAACGGATGATCTCGTCAGCTTCTGTAGTCGTCATCTTGAAGCTTCCAGGTGTTGTTACATGGATCTGCTGGTTATCCTTTGAGGACTCCATGGTCAGATCAACCGATGGCTGATCCAGAGTCTCATCGGTATCCTCTTCACCGATATCCTTCTTCTCTGCAGTTTCTACATCCAGTTCTCCGATCTTATCCGTTACACGGACAATGATATGGTCCGCACCCTTTAAGATGGTTTTTGGAGAAGCGATGATTCCACTTACTTCGATGGTTCCACCCGGTGTCTCAATCGATACTTCCTTACCAGCAGTCAGCTGCTCCGTTACTTTCATGTCCTTCTGATTTCTGATGGCGATGCTCTCACCCACTTCACCGGCGATCTCATCTACATCCGTTGTCAGATCTGCATGTTCTGCCTTCACATGAAGCTTCTCTGCTTTCAGAACCGCGTCTTCATTAGTCAGATCACCATTCACGGTCAGATCCGCATCTTTTCCAATCTCCGTATTCTCCAGTTTCAGAGAACCGTCATTGTCCAGATACAGGTTTTCTGCCTTGAATCCGCCATTTTCTGCCTTGGTTCTTACAGATTTCTCGGTAGAACCAATATTGCCGGAGGTATTCATGCGGACAGTTTCTGCAGTTGCGTTACATGCAGTTGCCACATTCAGGCCGCTTAAGATGTCATACTGGGAAGTGATCTCGATCAGCTGATCTGCAGTCCAGGTACCCAGATAAAGGATACTCTCTGCGATCACCTTGATGAAATCATCTGTCTTCATATTGACGATACCTGCTGCTGCCAGAGACTCAACAACGATGTTTCCTGCCTGTGTCAGGTCGATTCCGCCGGTTCTGGATACCAGTCTGCCAAATACGGACTGGGCGTCATTGTTGATGACGATATCCTTCTCCGCTTCCATATAGAGTCTGCCATTCTCGGCTGCTTCTATGTTCTTCGCCTCTAACCTACCGCCTGTGGTCACATTCACATTCTGACCCTGGGTATCTTCCAGAACCAGATCACGATTGGTTTCCACTGTTACATCGTCTTTATCACTCTTGGCAGTGATCGTGGTCTTGCCAGACTCAGTGCTGGTCTCCTGAATATTGATCAGGCCGCCAGCTTCTGCCTCTACGCGGTCACCAGTTTTCAGCATCAATGCCTCTTCCCTGGTTCCAAGATCACCTGCTGCTTTCAGGTGGATATTGACCGCCTCAATGGTTCCTGCACTCAGATCACCACTGGTTGTCACATCTGCGTTTCCACCAGCTGTCAGTTTTGCGTGACCGGTAAGAAGCTCATCGATCACCATCTCACCTGCAGCCTCTGCCTCTACGCGGTCTGCCCGTAACAGTTCTGCATGGAGGTCTTTGCTGGTTGCCACTTTCAGAAGCTCGCCAGCCACTGCCTTTAAGCTGTCAGCAATGATTTCTGCGATTTCCAGGGTTCCTGCTGCTGTCATGTCTGCCGTCTTCGCTGTCAGTTCTGCGATTGTAAGGTTTCCAGCAGTCTCGACCATTCCTGCGCCGTTTTCTGCCTTCATTCTTCCAATCTCAGTATCCTGTGCAGTCTTTAAGGAAATGTTTCCGTTTGCACTGAACAGGCTGTCAATCACTGTCAATCCACTTTCCTGATTGATCTCATTTGCATAAATATCATGTTCTGCAGAAATGGTGATCTTCTTACCGCCTGCATCGATATCCAGGTACTGATCCTTAGAACCTTCCTCAGACTCATCTGCTTTCGCTCCGATGGAATCTGCTTTCAGGTTCAGGCCCTTGGACTTAATGGTACCATTTAAGGAACCACTGCTCATCACATAAGCCATTCCGTCAATATCCAGATCGATCATTCCGGCGATCAGTTCATCGATTGCAGTATCTCTTGCAGATTTCAGATGGATCTCTCCATCCTTAGATTTGCTTACCAGATGTCCTACCTTCCAGGTTCCTTCTTCCGGCTTCTGTGTCCGGACATCCTCTAACCACATGTTACCTGCTGCATCAGCCTCAAGCTGACCTTCTGTTTCCAGAACCAGCCATTTGTCTGCGGTTCCTAAGTTTCCTGTGCCATCAGCTGTCTCGCCAGTTGCTTCTAAGGTGATGTCTTTACCGGCCAGATTGGTCTGATCTGTTTCTGTGCTTTCCAGTCCGCTTAAGAGGTTTCCGTTGTTGATCGTAAGTGTGATGTCCTTGCGGTCACCTACACTTCCAGCTTCCACATGACCGATGGTTAAATTGCCATCTACGTTACCGGTAATCTTACCAGTTGCATAGATATTCACCATCTTGCCAGCCTTTAAGTTGTTCATGGAGTAATCTCCATTTACCCGGCTGGTGATGCTTCCGTTTTCTGCCTTGATGGTCTCAATAGCAGTGCTACGCTCCGCACGGAAGGAAATATCGCCTTTTGCGGAACTCATCTCGGTGATCGGAAGAATTCCTTCGGTTCCGATGTCGTGAAGATTGATGTTGCCGTTAGCCTTTACGATCAGCGCATTATTTTCTGAAGGTAAGCTCTTGTCTACGATCAGATTGGTTGTCAACGCCTTTTCGTCTGTTCCAACCGTATCTGCTTCCAGAACAATGTTCTTGGCAGTTACATTGGCAGTTGTGTCATCCAGACCATTTACCATAGCTCCGGTTGTCTTGATCTTCACATCTTTGCTATCGGAAGAAACGTTCTTCAGTTTCAAAGTCTTGCTGCTATCCTGGATATATACGCCTGTCTGGGCTTTCGCCTGCAGCTCCAGTTCAGCGTCGCTTCCGTATCCTTTTACTTTCAGGTAATTGGTGTCTTCCGCGATCTGTTTTGCTGTGATATCCAGTTTCTTGGTTGTTACATGTACTTCGTTCGCTGCGATTGCTCCTGCGGTCATCTTATCAGTTGCCGTAAACTGAATGCTTTCCGGAGCGGTCAGATGGTTCACTGTTGTGCTGCCAATGGACTTCATCCAGATATTTTTTGCTGCATCTGCATCCAGTGTATCTGCCTTCACCTTCAATGCACGTTCTGCGGTTCCGATATCGCCATTCACTGCAGTCAATTTCAGATTTCTGCCTGTCACTTCCGGCTCATCTCCAGCTGCGGTTCCAGTCAGACTGTTTGCCTTGATCTGGATATCTTCTTTTGCTTTGATATCCACGAGAGCTAAATAGCCGCTCTTTTCCGTGTTGTCTAAGAAAATGCTTCCCTTTGCTGCAGATGCAGTCATAGAAGATACCTTCGTCTTCAACGGCTGAACTTTCATTCCGATGTTGCCATTGATGCTAGTGATTTCTGCATTTGCTGCAGTCACAGCAGCCATTCCTGCTGCACTGGTCTTTCCACTGATGCTTCCGGCTGCCTTAAAGACGATCTTATCAACTGCCTGCAGCTGTCCTAACATCACATTTCCGGTGAGATCTGTCAGATACAGACTTCCGCGATCCGCTACTGCATTCAGTGTACCGCTTCCAACCTCCACATCCATCGCTTTTGCAGAACTTCCGATACTTCCTGCAGTTGCATGAAGGGTAATATTGTCTGCAGTGATCGCCGCACTGCCGCCCTCTGCACAGTTTACCATACCGGCTGCTGTCAGAGAAACCTTTCCTTCGTTCTTGGTGCTTCTGATATTCTTCACATTAGCTGTACCCAGCTCTGTTGCGTAGATATCACCGGCAGAGATCATCTCCATGTTACCGGAAATCTCTGTTCTCAGGTTCTGCTCCTTCGTTCCGATCGCACTGCTCTTTAAGATTCGAAGAGCGGCTGCCTTGATGTTCGTCTCGAAGGTAACTGCCTTCACTACATGATCTGCACGGATCTCTACGACACTGTCAGAAATGATAGAGCCAATACCCAGATCTCGTTCCTTCGCTGCCAGATAGATTGATCCAGTGTTTAGATCTGTTGTAGATAACCCTCTTTCTCCGACGGATACACGAATCGGTGTTGCAGCTGTTCCAAAGCTTTTGGTTACCTGGAGTTTCATGCCAGCTGCTTTCAGATCAATATTCTGAGAACCTTCTCTTGTCACGGTATCTGCTGTCAAAGTCAGATCAGTGCCCGCCATGATTGTTCCTGTCAGGTTAACCTCGGTTCCAGGTGCAAGGATCTTGACATCATTTTCAGCAGTGATCGTATTCAGATTGTAAGTTCCAAGATTGTCGTATTCAAACTCAACTGTCTTACCCTCTGTCATTCCAGTAACATCCTGCTCTTTTTCAACGGTTGTAACCGTTACACCTACATACTGACTGGATGTCTCATCGTAAGAAATATAATCATACTGCTTAAGCACCTGACCCGCCTTCACAACTTCATATTTCTTCGTATTCTTGTTATAACGGATCTCATCGTACTGATTCTCATCTGTGCTTCCTGGTGCCGGTTTGTAAAGCAGAGTTACCTCATCATCTACAAGCCAGTAGTTCTTTGAAATCTCCTCTGTGTAGGTGCCATCTTCTAACTTCTTCAGATACTGGATTCCATTCGTGCTTCCCAGAGTGATCGTCTGCTCTGTGCCGCCGATCTTCACTTTCACCTGACCGGTTGGGTTTCCATCTGCATCCTTCAGATACTCTGCAGGCTGATCCAGTTTTTGATAGGTTACCTGATCATCCGCAACGGTTGTTACCAGATAGTACTCAAAGCCTTCCGTATCATAACGCTCTTCTACGTGTTTTCCGGCTGCGACCTGATACTGGTTCATACATGCAGAATCCGTATAATACCGGGTCTTCCACTCACCACTTGCTGCATCCAGTTCTGTTTTCTCATATAAGGTATCAGTGATTTGTGTTTCTGTCTTACTGCTGGTTACCACAATATTTAATGCGGTAGAAACAGATTCTGTCGTTGTATACTTATATGCTCCAGTCACCGGATCTTCAACCAGTACGCCTACTACCAATTTTGGCAGATCAAGTATCAGGTGGATCTTTTTGCCCTTGATGGACTGGATCAGAGCCCGGTCCACATTGCTGATCTTCGCTGCCTCTGCATCTGCCAGTGCCTTCGCCTGTGCAGAGGTCGTTCCCTGAACCTCCACATAACGCTTCAGTCCCGCCTGAAGATAGACATTACCAGCTGCATCTATGATCAGTTCCGGACGTTTCAGGTTGTTGTTGTTATCTTTTGCCACAAACAGATTGACATGAAGCGGGTTGCCGTCCATTCCTACATTATCTGCATTCTGGATATTTAACTTCGATACATCCAGCTTCGCATTTTCTCCAAAGTATACGTTTCCCTTCGTTCCGTTGAACAAAACATTTAAAATCGCCGTATAGTAAGAGAACAGACCATCAAAGGTAACATTCTTTCCAGTATTCGTTGTAATGGTAACTTCCGGCTGAGCCATGTTATCAACCACATCCTCCATCACAAATCCCGAATAATCACTGCAAAGAATGGTATATGCGCAGCTTTCAGGATCATACTCTGCTAAAAGATCAATGTTCTTTAAGATCAAATTCTTAGCCGAGTTGTTGGTAATATTCAATTTGGTGATCACGTTGTTACTGTGAACCTTCACATTTCCACTTACCTTGCCATATGCGGATTCGATTTTTAAGCTTCCGTTGGCCTTAGAGCTGAAGGTTTTGATCTTGACATCATTATCGGTTGTCTCATAGGTCACATCTTTATTGGCGATGTTTCCCTGTTCATCAATGATAATGTCCACAGCTGCGTTGCTTCCATAATAAATATCACCGTTTAAGATTACATTGTTTGTCGAACTGTAAGAACCATTTTCATATTTCTCTGTCTCACTCTGAAGGATCTTTTCTACTACAATCTCCTCTACCCAGGTGATCACCTTTACGATCGTCTTTGTGATCCATTTCACGATCTTATTCAGTGGCCATGGAAGTTTCTTACAGATCTTTGCAGAAACTTTTTCGATTACATTCTTTGTCTTTGTAACCGTCTTTTTTATAAATTCGGTTACTGTGACTGCCTTATACTCTGCTTTCTTTGTATAGGATACTTCTCTCTCGCTCTTCGTTGCTGCTCCAATCGCGATGTCTCTTGCGTTCATTGAAGAGCTGCTGTCCTTGATCTCTACATTGCCATAGATTCCGGTGTTGTTGGTTGCTGTTGAAATAACAGAACCGGTTCCACCTGCAGTATATCCATAGCTGTAAGCATTTGTATAAATATCATTGGTTGAAATCGCGTACAGGGTTAATCTTTCACCTGCATGCAGCTTCACGCCAGTTCCTGTAACCGTTGCATATGCAGTGACATCGACGGTTGCATTTGGCTTAGACTGGGTATTGATCACAGATCCAGTCTCCGAATATGCAGAAGCATATGCGTAGATTCTCTTGATCAGTGCCTGGATATCCAGATTCTTCGCCGCTGACACTTCTGTGTACGATCCAAGATCGATCTTGGAATTGATCCTCATCGTATTCTTAACATCTGTGGAAATTGAACTGAGACCGTCTACGGTGAACTTGATTTTTCCATAAACTCTTGCTTCCGTATCGGTTTCTGTTCCAATCGTTGTGTCTCCGGTCTTTGCATTAACTGACGCATGATTGCCAGAAGATCCGTCGATGAATTCCACAATTGCGTTAGCATTTGTAACTGCCTCTGCCTTAACATTTGTTCCTGCTGCCACTCCACCTGCACCGCCGTATGCGGTTAAGTTGGAGGTAATGTCTTTCGCTGATGCGTGGATGACGATATTACCCTGCTGTGCAATGATCGTAGATGGAGATATTCTCACTCGTACATCATCAGTCACTGTCTGAATCGCGCTGGCAACACCTTTGGCAATGATCGCTCCGGCGATCGCAGTTGCATAACCCTTATAAGAGTTATCAGATTCTGCGATGATCACGATTGCATTATCATCCAGATTGTTGTCCGTCGCTGTCAGTTTACTTCCGCTTCCTACCTCTGCATAAGTCTGATTAGATACAGTCGTATTATCGCTGACATCATTTGCTGATCCACCAAGGGCTCCTGAGGATGCCGTTGCGGTCGTGTCCTTCTTGATCGCTGTTCCTGCTTTGATCAGAATGTTCTGTGCCGTAACAGTACTTCCATTCACGCCTGCAGTCGTCTTGTTGATAATCTTCGTTGTGATCTTTGTCAGACCACCAGATGCAAAACCTGCTACGCTATATCCTGTTGCTTTTCCGACAACCTGATGCTCATCCTGTGCCAATACAGAAACGGTTCCCGTTGCGTCTATCTTGCTGTTGCCTGCAATATTGGCTGTTGTGGTAATGTTCTCTGTCATGGACAGGCTCTGTGCGGTTCCAGCTACCAGAAGTCCGCCTGCGGTTCCTTTGGCTGTTCCGTTTACGGTTCCGTCATAATCTGCCAGAACGGTAACGTTTCTTGCTGCTGTGATGATTGTTCTGGTGATTCGTGCGATGGTTTCGAAGGTGTTGCTGATCTTCACCACTACCCCACCAACTGCCGCGCCACCAGCTGCCGCTAAGCCTGCTCCGTTGCCGGTTAAGCTTCCATTGACTTTGCTGAGTACCAGGGCATCCTCTGCTAATGTCAGAGTTGCATTAGTTACTTCTGCGGTTGCACTGCCATCTACGGTGATTTCCGAAGATGCACCGGAACCACTTACCAGGCCACCGGCTGCTCCTGCATATGCATTGGATTCCAGATTACCAGCCTTGTTATAAGAGTTATTATCATTGACATTGAACAATGCACGCACTCTTATATTTTTAGCCTGAATCTGGCCGCCTGTAACAGATGCTAACACAACCGGTTTTACTGTCAGTCTGGCAATCGCCGCCTGAACAGATCCGCCTAATGCTGCTGACAAACCATACGCATTTGCTGTTGCAGTTAAAATACTGTGGGCCAGAATATCGTAAGTACCATTTGATGCTGTCACATTGGCTCCACTTGCTACTTTTGTTGTACTTCCTACCTCTACAAGTGCAAGAGTCACAGATCCTGTTGCTCCATAACCTACATTTGCTGCTTTGGTGGTTGCTGTAGAAGTAATATTCTGATATGCATTCAGTTTCACATTGCCATTGGCAGATGCCAAACCGCTGCCACTAAGTGCTTCTACGATGGTTGTTCCAGTTACTTTTAATCTGGCTGCTGCCATTCCTGCAGATGCCCAGCCTACACCATAACCGTCTGCTGTTGGATTTGTATTGATGATTAACCGTGCTGATACGTTAACTCCGGACGTTCCATTTCCATTTACAGAACCGGTGCTTCCGATCAGAACTTTCGTCGTTCCAGTCACATCCATGTAAGCCACGGCTGCGCCCAGTCCGATGACTCCTCCGGAACCTACTACCGCCTTAAAGGCATTGCTGGTAATCTGGTTCTCTGCGTTGATGGTTACGGTGCCACTTGCATTAATAGTTCCGTTGATTTCTGCCTGAACCGTGCCATTTAAGATTGCGATAGCCACCGCACCGCCTGCTACCAAAGCACCTACAGATACAGAACCTACATATGCGGTTACTGTGGTTGTTTCTGCTGCGTTGATCTTGGCGTCGCCTGTTAAGGTGAGCACAGTTCCAGAACCGATTCTTGCCGTTGTTGCATTAGCAGTTTCCCCTGTGAAGTAACCTTTGATATCCAGTTTCAGGTTTTCGCCAGTTAAACCATTGGCATTATTCAGAGCCTCGTTAATACTCTTCTGGCTATTGGAACTTACATCATTCGTGTCATCCCGCTTCATTGCCGTCTTTGCATCATCACTCTGCTTGCTGCCAACCAGAATTACCAGTACACTGCCGGATACAGCGCCGACACCACCGGAACCTGCCGCTACATAAGACGTAATGTTCCGTTTAGAGTTTGCTGTCAGATTCAGGTTCGCTGCTGTAATCTTGCCATTTGTTCCAATCTCTGCCAAAACGGTATTCTTGAAGATCAGAACTGCTGCTGCTCCGCCCACGGCTGCTCCGCCGCCGGATACGGTACCTGCCGTCATGTCAATGGTTACAATATCTTCTGCCTGAACGGTTAAATCACCGCTCAGATTGATGGTTACGTTGTTGCCGATTCTTGCGGTTGTATCTGCATTGGCAATGATCAGGATCAGAGATCCGCCCACTGCGGTGCTTCCACCAGTTGCTGCTGCCACCACGCCGGTGATGGTTTCTTTGGACTGTGCAGTCACATTCAGAGAACCTGCGGTAATCGTTGTACCATTCAGTACCTCCGCCTTGGTATGGCTCTTGAAGATGATGCTTGCTCCTGCTCCGCCCACTGCGGTAATTCCCGCTGCGACAGATGCCGCTCCAGAAGTAATGTACTGCCGGTTGATGGCTTTTACATTGACTGCTGCTGTACCTGTCTCAATGGTTCCGCCAAGCTGGCTGGTTATGGTATTCTCTGTGTAGAGAACGGATGCACTTCCCGCGCCGCCTGCCAGACCGCCTGCCAAGCTGGTTGTCAACAGGAATACATTGTTATCGCTGATTGCCAGAACGTCAACTCCGCCTGGTGCATAAACCGTACCATTTAAGATGGCCTCTACGGTCTTCTTTAAATGAGTTACTACGATGGTTCCAGTTGCCCCTGCGATACCGACTGCCGCGCCACCGGCTGCCGTGTCAACCTCCGTGGAGTCCATGGCGATGACTTTCACGCTGGATGCGGATGTCTTCTGTTCCCGGTTTGCTTTTACCTTCTGGTTGATCTGCGCGCCCTGTTCTGCTTTTGCCCGTACTTCAGTTTTAGAAACCACTGTTGTAGAAGCAACCGCTCCTGCTGCTCCAGTACCTGCAGAACCAGAAGCAGTGATTGCCATCAGATTGTTGGTATTAAATGCTCCGATGAGAACACCGCACCGAACCGCTTTCTGGCGGTTTCTCTTCCGGTTGCCATCCTTGCCATCTAACTCGCCGGTATAGAAACTAATACCTGTCGTTCCATAAGCATCTAACTGAGCCAGTCTTCCAACCAATGCCTGAACCTTGTTGCTTGCTTTCACAACTGCTACGCCTGCCGCAGCGCTGCCAGATATTAAAGTTGCGCTGATTGCGGTATTTGCAGCTCCTGCAATCACATACAGATTCTGGTTATCTTCTGCCCAGATTGCGATACTTCCGTTTGCCGTCAGATTGGTAGCTACAGTATTGGCCTTCACCTCTGCGGTTGTCTCATTCTTTATGATAATCGTAGAAACTGCTCCGTTCACAGCGCCTGTTGGTGTTGCACCAACTGCTGCACCGGCACTGACTACAACCACCACATAGGCTTCGTCGCTGATTGCCTTGATGACGATATTTCTTCCACTGGTTAATACTGCGCCTTCATCTACATAGGCGTTGGTCACCTTCTGGAAGGTAATGGTGTCGTTGGAAATGCCTGCGCTGACTGTGCCGCTGGCAGCTATATTACCTACCACATCCTGAATGGAAGTGGTATCCACTGCGATCACCAGAATATCGCCATTGTTCTTTGTTGTAACTGTTGCCTTCTTTCCGATCCATGCTTTAGTCTCGCTGCCAAATGTCAGTACATTGACAGAACCAACCACCGATACGGCTCCGCTTGCTGCTCCACTGACTACCCAGCTTCGGATCTTCTGAGAAGATTTCGCACCGACTAATACGCCGGACTGAGCAGATTCGTTGGATTTGGAAGATACATAATCGGTCGTCGTATTCTTATCATTTAACTTCTTATAATTACTATCTACATTAGAAGTTGTTGTGCCGTCTACAAATTGTACGTTTCCTCTGTTTGCATTGGCAGTAACGGTTGCACCATCGCCAACGTAAGCATGTGTCTTGTTAGAGAAAATGATCACGTTGGTTGCCACACCAACTCCTGCTACGCCACCACCGCTTACGCTTCCGTTGATCACCCGGATGTCCTGAGCACTTTCTGCCAAAACGATTACATTGCCATCTGCGTATACGTTTGCCTTCGGTGCAATATAAGCAGTTGCTTTCTCACCGACTTTAATGACGGTGATGGTTCCTGCCACAGATGCAGAACCAGATACGCTTCCGCCACTGGAAATGAAGTTCGGAATATTTAAAATGTTCTGTGCGTGAACTTTGACATTTCCCTTATCGGCTTTTACCGTACCGCCAAGTCTTGCCTCTGCAGTGCCATTGATAATCGCCAGATTCATGGAAATACCAACAGATGCTGCACCGCTTCCGCTTGCTGCTCCTGCAATCGCGTCTAACTTTGTCTTTTCTGTCGCTTCTACGGTAACGTCGCCGTCTTTTGCAGTTGTGGAACCGTTATCACCGATACCTGCATATGTCTTATCATCTACAGAAGTACTGGTGAAGTATCCATTGATCAGGGACTTATTATCATTTGCTAATCCATTGATGATACTATTGGCCTCATCCACATACTGATTGCCCTGATTGCCAGCGCCAACCGTCTGGCCGTAACCATGATCCACTGCCGCCTGGCCACGCTTTGATGCTTCATCACTTGCATTACTGGAAGAATTGCCGCTTCCATTCGCATTATTGGCATCGCTGTCTGTAGTTGCCGCGCCAATGGAAAGTACCAGAATACTTCCGTTGACACTTGCAGTTCCGCCTGCGCCCGCCATAACAGCTTTCGCTGTAATACCACGGTCTGATGTTGCCTGGACTAAGATTGCTTTTGCAGTAACCGTACAATTGTCGCCAATCATTGCAGTTACGGTATTGCGGTAAATCGCAGCTTCGATCGCTGCTCCGATTGCTGCAGTTCCGCCAACTGTTACATTACCTGTCTTCAGATTCAGACTGGTTGTATCTTCTGCTTTTCCTGTGATAGTTCCATTCGCTGCGTTGAGAATACATCCGTTTCCAACAATCGCCTGTGTAGTCACATTCATGACTAACACTGCAAAGGAACCATTCACTGCTGCTGTTCCGCCTACGCCTGCGCCAAGAACCGTCATATCTACCGTTTCTTTGGATACTGCATAGATCAGGATATTGCCATTTGTTGCGATTAATGTTGTATCTGGACGAACCTCTGCAAGAGTATAGCCCTTGAATACGATAGTTCCCACAGATGCGCCTGCTGCCGCTGTTCCGCCGCCCTGAATGGATGTTGCGGAAAGCGGTAAGTACTGGTTGGACTCCGCCTGAATGATGATAGAACCAGCTTCTAAGGTTCCGCCAACACTTGCAGTTGTCGTATCCTGCAGTACGATAACGGATACCGTTGCACCTACACCGGCTGTTCCGCCTACTGCTGCACCAACAACATTTGCATAAATCTGATTGTCAGAGTGCGCCAGAACCACGATCTCATTCTCTGCTTTTACCTGTGCTCCATCGCCAATTCTTGCGGTTGTTTCTTTGATTCCCGTGTAGACTACAACTGCACCGGAGACACCGGCTGTTCCACCGCCTGAAGCCGCACCACCCGAGACACTTTCTACGGTGTCGTTGGATGCGATGACATGAACGCTGGACTGCTGATGTGCACCTGTCCGGCTTCCCTGGTTGATCTTCGCATTATCATTGATCACTGCCTGGGATCTTGCCTTTTCTACTACGGTTACGGTTGCAATGCCAACACCTGCAGTAGAACCGCCAGAACCGGTGACTGCGATCGTGTGAAGGTTGGTCGTATTAAATGCGCCAATGATCACACCATTGATCGTCATCTGGTCATGCTTACCATTCTTATAAGTTACATTGCCGCTGGTTCCAGAGGTAACTGCCAGTTTTCCGAAATTGCCGGTCACTGGCTTTTTGCCAAGCGCATTGATCTCTGCGCCTTTGCCAGCCTCTGCCCATGCTCTGTGGGTATCGGTCACTACGATGATACCTGCGCCCACGCCTGCGGTTCCAAGGCTGATTGCTGCAGAGCCTGCTCCGGAGAGGATCAGCTGCTCTGCCTCTGCGGTTACCTGAACGCTGCCGTCTGCCTGGATCTTGGTTCCTGCTGCGTCTGCATAATTGTTATTGCTGTCTGGTGTGCCGATCAGTGCAAATACGTTCTGCTTTGCCACGATGACTGCTACAGAACCATTGACTGCTGCGCTGCCGCTGGATACGCCAACACCGATCACCAGATCGATCAGCTTGTCATTACTCTTTGCAGACACGATCACATTGCCGTTATTGCTGGTTGTGATCTGAGTTCCTTTACCGATTCCTGCGTATACCGTTCCCTGATATACGATGGTATCGATAGAGGCACCGACTGCCGCACTGCCGTTACTGATTCCCAGGTTTCCAACGATATCGATGATATCGGTACTTCCCAGGGCGATGACTTCCACGTCACCGTTGGCATCGATAACTGCGTTATCACCAATAGCTGCTTTTACGGTATCTCCAACCACAACTACTGCTGCAGAACCGGCTACTGCTGCACTTGCATTGCTTACGCCGCCGCTGATCACAACATTGATAAATTTCTTATCGGATGCTGCTGTTACTGTTACGTTATTTCCATAGACGGTTACATGGTCACCAATCTGTGCTTTCGTGCTTCCGCTCGCGATCACATCTGCATTAGCAAGACCTACTGCTGCTCCACTGGTAGAAGCTGCTACTCCACCTGCTAATACGACTGTAACCATATCGTCTTCTGCGGAGACTGTCACATCACCACGGCTGTTTGTAGCGCCAACCATAGCGTAATCGCCAATCTTCGCCTCTACTTCATTATCAATTACTACAACTGCGATAGAGCCGGATACTGCTGCGCTCTTTCCACCGCCTAAACCGATCACGAACAGATAAGAATCTTCTTTCGAATTTGCGCTTACTGTCAGACCGCCTGGTGCGAAGATAACTGCGTGTGTACCTTCTGTTCCATCTGCAATGAGTGCTCTTACTTTCTTTAAGAATACATCAACCTGTACAGAACCGCCAACACCGGCTTTACCTGCACTGACTGCTGCTCCGCCGGACAGGATCACGATCTTCGTCGTGCTGTCTGCGGTCACATCCATGGAGTTTGCTGTGTAAGTACCGGTTCCTGCGATCGCCTGGGTGCTTCCCTTGATCACATTGACTGATGGGCTCACTGCCACAGCCACACCGCTGTTTGCTCCGGTAGCTGCTGCTCCATTTACAACAACTGCTACGATGGTTTCTTTGCTATCTGCATCTACGTGGATCTTCTGGCCTGCGGTGATGGTCACGCCATTGCCGGTCTGCGCCAGGATCTCGTTATTGACAACCAGAACGCTGACGGATGCGCCGATTCCATGTCCACCGGATTTTGCCAGTCCGCCTACGATGCCTGTGTAACCGATCTTGGATGCTGCCTTAACCGTTACATCGCCTTTTGGCGCACTGATAACGACTGCGTTACCTGCTTTTGCGATTGCTTCGTTGTCATTGATGAAGATATTGACAACGCCTTCACCTGCTGCCTGTGTTCCACTGGTGCTTCCTGTCTTTGTTGAAGATACAGAAGCTGCTACTAAAACGGATACCAGGTTTAAGTCACCATCAGCGCTGATGCGTACATCTCCGTTATTCACAGTTACATTCGTATTATCTCCAAGTTCCGCACGGACAGCGGTATCATTCACAATTGTATTGACACCAATGCCAGCACTCTTAGAACCGCCATATGCCACAGAACCTGCGATGGTTACTGCATTGACCTTGGATGCTGCGGTTACGGTCAGGCCATTAGTCAGAACCAGAACTACATTCTTTCCAACCAGGGCTTCTACAGTATCCTGTGCTACTAATACGGTAAAGGAGCCTGCACCTGTAAAGGTTGGTGCGGTATCTGCTGCGGAACCGCCGACTGCTTCCAGATAGTAGTTCTTATTAGCCAGCAGATTCCATAAGTTCAATGCCACATCTGCCAGATCGCTGACCGTGATCTCCTTATCACTCTGAGCATTATCGGTCGTGTTGATCTTGATCTTGCCATCTTTGATCTGTGTTGCGCCTGTGGTGATCACACCGTTGATCTCGATGTTCTTGATTCCATCTGCTGCATTAATCTTTACTTCCTGTTTCTGTGCATTGACTTTCAGACTATTTGCTTCAATACGAGCGCTATCACCAATCTCTGCCTTTGTCTGATCATATGCGTAGATCATGGCAAATGCTGCACCAACGCCTGCGCCGCTGGAGCTTCCTGCTGCTCCGGAAGCTGCTCCACCTGCTGTCGTTCCTGCTGTCTGGCCTGCACCGGTTCCTGCCGCATTGTTCTGCTCATCGAACTTGCTGCTGGTCAGTGTTGCGCCCCATGCTCGTGCCGCTAATTTGCTCTGTTCCGTTGCTTCAACCGTTACATCACCATTTGCATAAATCTGTACATTCTGTCCAACCTTTGCATTGGTCTGCGCGTTGGACACGATCAATGCCACTGCTCCAGCCACTGCTGCGCCGCCTTTTTCAGAGCCATTTGCTGCTCCGGCGATGGCCTGTGCGCCAAGCTTAGTCAGATAGTCCGGATCTGTGTTATGCTTTGTAACTGCCTGAATGGTCACATCGCCAACCTTTTCAGTATTTGTTCCAAGATTCTTCATCACTGCCGCATAGGTCTTACTGTTGTTCACTACAACTGCAACGCCCAGTGCGATGGATGTCTTCTTAGAAACGGCTGCTCCGGTTGCTAAGGTTTCAAAATTGTCAAGGTTCTCTGCCTTAATGGTTACTTTGTTCGCTTTGGTTACCTGACCAGTTACTTCCGCACTTACCTTATGGGACACGATAGAAGTTCCAACTGCAGCCGCTACGGATACATTGGTCTGCTTCTCGGTCTTTGTGCCGGTCGGGTTCGTACTAGCAGTTGCCTCTTTCTTTGCCTGATCTGCGCTGGCAGCTCCATTACCGGTGGTGCCGGTAGAGCCGGTGTTAGCAGAATTTTCAGAAGTCTTAACATCTGCTGCATTCAGAACCTTGGAAGAAAGGCTGGTGCCTTCTTTGGTTGCTTCTGGTTTGGTATTCGTATGATTAGTGTTGTCAGTGGTATTGCTCTTATCCAGCTGTTCATCAACCTTCTGATTTACCTGGCTGGTTGTACCTTCGGAAGAACCGGTAGAACCGCTTCCGCTCGTTCCGGTCGTATCCTTCTTAAATGCTTTACCACTGAGAATATCACTGATGGTTGTGTTGTACTTATCTTTGTATCTCTGGAGATCCAGTCCGGATGCGGTCGCGTAAGCGCTTGCCAGATCCTTCGGCTGTGCCTTCGCAGTGACTGAGAAATCACCGCCTACAGAAGCGGTTCCTGCCATCAGGGCTTTCACTTCTTCTGCTACCAGGTTCACTGCTACAGACGCGCCCACTGCCACGTTGCTGGCTTCTGCTTCACCCTCAGAGATCACATTGGTAACGGATGTGCTTTCCGCATGGAGTCTGAAGTCCTTACCTGTTGTTACATGAGAAGTCTTAGACGCCTCTGCGTGTGCCCGGTTGGTGATCAGGGCAGCTGCCACTGCTGCATCTAAGGATGCGTACTTGTCCTTCTCATCCTGATTCTTCTTAACCAGAACAAAGGTCTTGGCGTAACCTGTATCATCCGCTGTTAAGGTAAAGGTCACTTTATCATTACCAGGTTTCTTATATCCTGTTGGCACTGCTGTAATGGTGATGGTGTATTCCTTATCCGTTGTTACAGAGTCAAGGATCACCTGACCTTTATCGTCCGTTGTCTTTGTTTCTGTCTTTCCGTTTACTGTGATGGTGACGGTTGCACCCGCCACTGCCTCGCCGTCAGAATTCTTGACTGTGATCTTGATCTTGCCATCTTCTGCCGGTTCTTCGTATGCGTCATTTCCTGCAACTGCCTTGGTCTCTACATCACTGATCACGATACCTTCAATCTGAAGGTTTCCATCTGTCTTAATGGTTCCATTGACAACTGCATCTGCCTTTGCATCTGCGATAGTCAGTGCGAAGGAAGCTCCGACACCCACGCTCTTCTTGGAGCTGCCGCTGGTTCCTGTACCGGAAGTACCGGTTCCGGCAGAGGTTCCTGTTCCTGTGGAGGTACTGCTTCCGGCGCCTGCCAGATCTGCGCTTGCACCTGCTCTGGTTACTACCTTCTGGTTCACATTTGCAGTTACTTCGCTGGTCTGACCTGCATTCGTTGCAGTTACGCTTCCATTCTGTGTCGCTGCATATTCCGTGTCAAAGATATTGATCGCTACGGCGCCTGCCACACCAACGTTGGATGCGCCTGCACCGGAGATGCTGATGACCTGGATATCATTGACTCTGTCGTTCTCCCCGTCTTTTCCCATTCCTGCTTTTACCAGGAAATATCCGGTCTTATGGGTTCCGCTCAGTTCTGCCTTGTTGATCAGATCGCCAACCAGGATCGCCACGCTGACACCGACACCGGTGGTACTTAAAGTGGAAGATGCGTTAGCGGTTACTTTCGCTGCATTTGCTGCATTTGCTAATACTTCCAGTTTTCCACTGGATGTGGTATTGCCGGTCACGACTGCTTTCGTCTCATCGCCCCAGATATCCACTGCGATGGCTGCCGCTACCGTAACCTTACCTTCTGTCGTCTCTGCCTTCTGCGGGGACTTGGAAGGAGTCTCACCAATACCGTCCGTACCGGAACCGACCTTCTTGCCACTTGCTAATGCCTTGTTGACAAGTGCGTCCGGACTGGACTTGGACGACTGCGAGTCACTGTCTTCACTGCTTCCAGAGCTGTCTTCATCGTCCTTCGGCGCCGCTGCTCCGTTGGCTCCTGCGATGCTGACGGTCTCTGTGGAGTTGCCGCTTTCTGCCTTGACGCTGATGTTGCTTGATCTGGAAATTCCACGCTCCATGTATGCGTACTGATGAAGGTTACCTGCTGCTACGGTGATTGCTCCACCGACTGCAACCTTGCTTCCTGCTGCCTGTCCATTGGCTTTGGTGTATTTCTTCTTATTCGATTTTGCATATACAGTCAAATCACCAGTCAATGCGATCGGCTGACTGTTTGCCGCTACTTTTGCTCTTGTGGTGCCGTTTAAAATATTCACTGCCACTACCGGAACGATGGCCTTGCCACCAGCTGCTCCTGCGATAGCCTCAACCTTGATCTGGCCTTCCGACTCTGCTTCGACAGTTAAGGAACCGAATGCATCATTGCTTCCAGTACCTTTTACGCTTGCCTCGCTGCCGAGATCTGCGGTTGTGGTGTTATTGACTACGCTGACACCAATTGATGATCCAATACCTACGCTGGAGGAAAAATCATCACCAATCTCTTTTTCTTTACCAGCTGTAGTTTCGCTGTCACTTTTACTTGTTGCTTCTATAATAATGTCGCTGCCCTTGATTGTGATATTTGCCTTATCAATATAAGCGCTTGTCACATCATTGACTACATTGACGGATACTGCTCCAGCCATTCCAAACTTGCCTGAGTTGTATCCTGCATTGGAGTCCACGCTGGACTTGTTGTTATAGGTTGTTGTCTTGGTAACTGGTTTTCCGTTCTCTGTTGTTGTGGTAGTGATCTCCTGACCACCAGTGGTTGCTCTCACAGTCACTCCACCAGCTGTAATCTTTGCATTTTCGATATACGCTGTGTTTTCATTCTTAATCACATTGACGCCAATTCCAACACCCGCTGAAATCTTTGTTCCTGTTTCTACAGAAGTATCACCATTGGCTTTCATGATCAGAAGTTCTTTCAGTCCTTCTAATGTAGAAGTGTTATTCTTCTTATTTAATGTGATATAAACTGTGTATACATTATAATTGTTACCATTAATTACTTGCTGAGTTGCCTTAATGGTTTCGTCCTTTGGTGCAAATCCCAAACTTGCCAACACTTTAAATGTCAGTTTATAGCGTCCAGCTGTCAGATTCTGCTTTCCATTAGATACACCACTTTCAGAAGTCGTTATTCCACTGCCAAAACTGAAAATCCCATCTTTATCCACTGTATAAGTGTGACTATATGGATCCTGTGTGTCTGCTGTGTCCCCAGTTGTTCCGGTCAATTTTGTCAATGTCATCTGACCAGGAAGTGTTGTGGAATGATCTTCTGTTACCATAGCTACCAGAACCTTATTGTCTGCCGGTTCCTGATCCAGATCCGATGGAATCGTGGAAGCGTCTGCTACCGTTGTGTTGTTAGATAATGCATTGGCAAATACAGTTACAGTACCATTTGCATCAATTGTGCCTGTTGTTGTAATAGAAGCTTCATTTCTGGAATTTACAACCATTACTGCAAATGCTCCAACAAACTGATTCGCTGTGTTGGTATTCTTAGCCAACTTCATGGTTCCTGTAAATCCTTTTCCAGATGCGATGGTAATCACCTGATCTTCTGGTGCTGCATAACCACTCGGCACGATAAAAGAAATCGTGTAGGAACCTGGTGCAAATTCCACACCCTCATATACATTAGAATTTGTTAATGTAATCGCTCTTGCAACACCTGTGGTTCCCTCGTTCGGTGTAATTTTAACGGTTACTCCTTTTACAGCACTATTCTTTGTATCTTTAAAAGTAATCTTTACTTTTTCACTAATTTCGGATTCTGCTTCTTCAAACAATCCTGCAAGTCCCATATCTGCATCATTATCATTGGTTGCAGTATCCAGAGATTCATTTACTTTACTCTCAACCTCGTCTTTCTTAAATAAATCCTTTATGGATGTTGTTACCTGATCTTTTATCTTTGTTGTTAACTGGATCTGTTCTACTGACTGCTGTACAATCTCTAAAACTTTCTGTACACTGGTATTCTTATCACTGTTATCACCAGCTTCTGAAGATTTTACAGATTTCGCTGTAGTTCCATTGATCCCGTACTGCTGAGATTTTACAGTTACATTATTTGCATTAACATTGACTGCTCCGCCAAGATTGGCTCTGGTAAGATAATTGACGATAGACACGCCTGCAAATGCTCCGCTGCGGTTGTCGCTTGTCTTCTTGCCGATTGCATTGGTCTCTGCTGTTGCATTGCTGTCAGCAACCATAACCAGATTAGCTGCAGAACTGATACTTCCGTTTCCGCTGATCTCTGCTCTGGTAGCTCCGCTGACTACTGCTACTCCAACTGCTACATTGCCTGCTTTTGCTTCCGCATCTGCTTTTGACTTGATCACAGATTTGGCAGTTAAGGTAATGTCATTCTTTTTGGAGATAAGGCTGGAATCCTTTACCAGAACTACAGAAGAAGCATTGGCTACATTTACTGCCACGCCGATTCCAAGTCCCTTGGTATCCATGGTTAGCTGATTGTTGGATTCCAGTGTGATGGTGTCTGCTGTTAAACTGCTGTTTTCGATTTCAATGATGGTCTCAATATTTTTTACATTAGCCAGATAGCTTCCAAGCTCACTGACCTGACTATCTACCTTAGCCCATACATTCGAATCATTATTGCTTCCATCTGTCTTTCCATCGCTGTCTGTACTGCTCTCTGCTGTGTTAGTTGCCTTGATGACGATCTGCGAATCTCCATCATCATCCTTGTCCTTGTCTGCGTGTATATCCATATTCCTGATGCCCACATAAGTGGTATCCGAATCATAGACCTTTTTGACCACATTCAGGAACACATCGCCTGCTGTTGTAGAACCAGTGTCCTGGGCTGTGATCTTTAATTCTTTTACATTCAAGGTTACTTTTGCGTTTGGCTGAAGAACTACCTGCTTTGCTAAAAGCTCCACGATTGCCTTCGCCAGATTCAAAACATAATTCTTTGTTGGATCCAGCTGATCATTAAAACTGATCTTATCCTTTGCCTGGATTTTAACCTTTGTGATACCGGTATTGGTATATGTCTTTTTGAATTGGCTATTGTTTACATACACCTCTAACTGCTTCTGGTCATTGACCGATATCTTGACATTCTCCACATTCGAAATATCAATTTCGGTTGTCGTGCTGTCCGTAACATTTTCCGTCAGTTCTGTCGATGTTACAACCGGGGCTGCCGCCGGTGCTGCCACTGGCGCCGCTGCTGCTACTGCTTGCAGAACTGGTGCTGCTGTTGCAGCTCCTGTTGCTCCGTCTGCTGTCGTACTGTTTTCTCCGGTCCTGTCCGATCCTGTCTCTGCTTTACCAGCTTCAACTGTTGCTCCGGTCTGACCCGTTTCTGCAGTAGTGTCCGACTTCTGTGAAATTCCCGTGGTTTCTGTACTTCCCGGTGTTACTGTACTTCCTGGAGTCTCCGCATTTCCCGGTATCTCCGTACTTCCCGGTGTCTCTGTGTTTCCTAGAGTCTCCGTGTTTCCCGGTGTCTCTGTACTTCCCAGTGTTTCCGTGCTTCCTGTATTTCCCGTATTTCCCGGTGTTTCTGTGTTTCCTGGAGTCTTCGTATTTCCCGGTGTTTCTGTACCTCCTGGAGTCTCCGTACTTCCCGGTGTTTCTGTACTTCCTGTGTTTCCCGTATTTCCCGGTGTCTCTGTGTTTCCCGGAGTCTCTGTGTTTCCCGGTGTTTCCGTATTTCCCGGCGTCTCCGTACTACCTGGAGTCTCTGTACCTCCCGGTGTTTCTGTACTTCCTGGAGTCTCTGTACTTCCCGGTGTTTCCGCATTTCCTGTGTTTTCCGTATTCTCCAGTGTTCCTGTACTTCCTGATCCCTGCGTGTTTCCCGGATTCTCTGACGTTCCCGAAGTCACTGCACTACTCGTGTTCTCCGTATTTCCCGGTGTTTCTGTCCCGGAATTCTGGTCTTTCTTTTCCTCGCCGCCCCCGGAATCATCATCTTTTTCCGTGTCTTTGCCGGTATCTTCCGAGTTCTGGCTCTGATCCTGTCCTTCTTCCTGATACGCTCCGGGTGAATTCGCAGCTTCTTCTGCGTAAACCACGGAGGTTCCGACCATGGACAGGCACAATGCCAGAATCAGCAGGATACCTCTTGCCCTTGTCTTCACAAGCCCTTCCTCCTTTCTTTTCCGACTGTTTTTCCTTTGTTTTCTCTTCATTTCCATTCCTCCCAAATCTGAAAGTCAATTATGAAATCAAACGTCTTACGTCAAATGTCGCTATTTGCATGATTATATTATACTTTTTTTTAAACTTTTCGACAATAGTCTTGGAACGAATTACCTGTTAAGAGGAACGAATAATCATTTTTCCTTATTTACACCATGCATCTTTGTCAGACAATCCTTCATCTCCTTGTATTTCTTTACCGGAATCGGGATTTTACTGCCATCCAGCATCACCACTTCATACCGCTGGATCAGGGAAATGTAATTCCGGTTGATCACATAACTGCGGTGCACCGGCACCAGTTCCTTCCCACAGATCTGCTGAAATTCCGTCATATTAAGCCTGCCGCAGATTTCTGAACCATCCACCGTGTAGATCCTGCAATTTCGTCCCTCTGCTGCCGCGTACACAATATCCTCGTTATGTAAAAAATGCACCACATCTTTTTCATCGATCACCGTAAATTGTCTGGTGTCCTCCAGCGCATGAATATGGTTCATCAGGTACTTCTGAGCCATTTCCCCTATGGTATTCACGAACTTTTCATCCTTTTTTACTTTTAATTCTCCAATGGGGTTGGACACATGAAGCTGCTTGATCTTTAAGTCTCCTTCTACCATTTCCCAGGTAAATGTACACCTCTGCTGGACCTGAAGAAAGTATTCCACCGTTTCGTCCGTAGTCACCAGATATCTTCCGGCTATGGTACAGGCAGTTCCTGCATTCTGTGCCACCACATACTCCTGTGAAACAAGATGACATGGTTTTAGCTCTTTTTTTACAGCGGTCAGATCCTCGATAAAGGCATCCTTTCCCATGGTAAACTCACTCTGCAGCGCCCCTATCCATACGACATCTTCATCACACAAGCTGATGATATAGTCAATATCCAGCTGCCAGTATCTTGTCAGACATTCCTGTGTCAGGCGCATTACCTCGTCAATGTTTTTCTTCGTCATGCGATTCATCCCCCTTGTTTTCTCTCTGCAACCATCATATTTCTTATGTTCTGAGATCTGCTGCTTGACTTTTTTACAATTTTACCAAATACAAATTCAAATGTACACTACTCACTCGGGTAGTTTTTTTAATATTTTTCGTGTTTTTCTTTTATTTTCTTAAGTTGATGATTCTTTTAATAAATTTATTGAATTTTCCGATTATTTGTGTTAACCTTTCTTTAAAGGATACAATTTATAATATGATCCGCTTTTTAAGAAAGGAACTGGCCTATGAAACATCCATTTGACACCTCTAAGAATTTTTTCACAAAAATAGCTGCCCATAAAAAGAAAATCGCGGTTTTATTGATCGCAGTCATGGTATTGCCATATCTGACACAGACATTTCTGGAGCGTCAGGAACAAAAGCGTGAAGAAAAAGCCGTCGAGGAAGCGGCTCAAAAGGTCGTTGATCTTCAAAATGAAGCTTTGGACCGTTTTTCTGATTATGTAACCCAGAGTGATTATGACAACGGGCTGAAGGAAATTAATGGCCTTATCCAGATGGACGGTTCCAATCCGCAGTATTTTTTAAAAAGAGCTGGTCTGTATGTGCTTCTGGATCAGAGAGACCTTGCACTGGATGATCTTAATACAACGCTTGCCCTGTCCCCTGACCTTTATGATGCGCTTCAGCTCCGCTCTCAGATCTATGATGAAAAAGGGGAATATGAATCTGCCATTGCTGATTACCAGAAAATGTATGAGCTGGACTCCACCCAGAAGGATGTGCTGATGTATATCGCAGACTGCTACCAGCAGCTGCCCGATTATGAAAAAGCCATCGATGCTTACGACACCGCAGCCAGGGAATTGCCGGAGTACGCCAGCGCGATCGCCTACGCAAGAGGCGTGTGTTACTACTCAACTGAGGAGTTTGATAAGGCTGTGACGGATTTTCTGGACTACTATTCCACCGATCCGGATGACGGAGAACTGAATTTCCTCATCGGCTCCTGCTACATGAACTTAGAAAAAGAGACCGATGCCAAGCCTTATCTCTTAAAGGCGCTTAACGGAACCTCCTATCTCCCGGAAACGAATTTCTATCTGGGCAGTATTTCCATGGACGAGGAGGACTATGAAGCAGCCATTCCTTACTTCACTGCCGCCATTAAAGGGGATTGCTTTACCGATTTTTCCTCCTATAACCGGGGAGTCTGCTATCTCCACACCGATCAGGTGGAAAAAGCTGTCTCTGACTTTCAATATGCTGTAGAACACACCACAGATCCTCAGCTTTTATCGGACTCACAGAATATTTTAGATCAGATTACACCAAAATCCTGATTTTCCTGGAAACTCTGGCAAGCCGGCCTACATAAGATGGAGTGTAAACAAAATCTTCCTGGAGGTTTTACCATGAGTGATGTAGCAGCAACAAACTGTGGTTGCGGATGTGAATGTTCTAACGGAAATGGAAATGGCTGCGGATGCAACCTGATCTTCCTGATCCTGATCCTCTGCTGCTGTGGCGGCGGCAATGGATTTGGATGTTGTGAACATAATAGCTGCGGATGCGGCAACGGATACAATGATATCATTTGGATCATTCTTCTGTTATGCTGCTGTGGCAATGGCAACGGCTTCTGCTGCTAGACAGCAGTCACACCCACGGGGAGTCCTCATGAGGAGGGCTCCCTTTGTTTTACCTGTTCGTCCTGTTTTCTCTGGTTTTCTTCCCCACATCGGTAACAACCACCATCGCCCGGTCCTGCTTTTCTCCCGCACCGGCACTCTTTGCTCCCACATTTCTCACAATCCTCATCAATCTCATAAACAGCATTTCCATCTATTACAAGGCGAAATGACATAAACTTTCTCCCATTATTTTCTTATACCTTATCTTATGAATCTGCCTCGTGGGAGTGCAAAGTGATGCTGCCCTCCGCTTCCGTCCCTTCTTCCGCCCCTTCTTCCGTCCCTACTTCCTCACCCCTTATTTTCCCGCATATTTTTTTCTCTTTTCTCATACTGTTAAGCAAAGTATTGTAAGAAGGTATCCCATGCCAGAAGATCCCACCATCAAATTAACGGATTTTGACTGTATCGTAGGCGACCACCATCTCCAGATGCTGAAAGCCGCACTTCCTTATCTCCAGGTTTCCCAACAGAGATTTCTTTCCTTTAGCATCAAATTCCAGGAGCTGCAGCATACCATGTCCCTGCTGCACAATGAGGACAACGCCGCCCTGGGGATCTGCTCTCTTCCAGAGGAGGCTCCTCATTCTACGTTAGATATGCTGGAAGCCATCAAGCCTTATGGAAGCACCGATGAGCAGAGCTTCATTGACCTGATCTGCAACTTTATCCGGGGCAGCCGCATCGGAGCACAATATCAGGAAATGACTGCCATCCCCCAGCCGCAGACAACCACCTCCAGCCGCCAGCCAGCCTTTTCCCGTATTCCCTGGGAACAACTAAAAAATCTGCTGTCCAAAGAACAGCAGAACCAGTTAGAGAACGCCATGTTAATGATGCAGGCAATTCACGAATTTTCCTGATTTTATAATTTTCCGTAATTTTATATATTTTCCCATTTATTTGCCAAAAAACATCCATTTCATTTTTGCACAGAAGGAGGCTTCCAATGAATCCAAATCAACCAAAAAACTGGAAAGACGATCCCAGGCTCCGCACCATGAACCCGGAGAAGGTGGCATTTCTCGACCACCTGGCCTGTGAGATCCAGAAAACGCCCAAAGACCAGCTGATGAACCGTTTTCTCTCCCTGACCCTGGAGGCGAAAGAAGCCGGAATGGTCTTTACTGACCAGGAGACAGATCTGATGGCAGGAATTCTGGTGGGTTATATGTCTCCCACTGACCGAGGAAAACTGAAATTATTCCGCATGATGTCAAAAAAACTGGCTTCCAGCCGGGGTTTTTAATCCCCCGGCATGAAAGCCAGCCAGTTACTTCTTTATTTCTTTTACTTCTGTACAATATTGATGATCTTACCTGGAACGTAGATCTCTTTTACGATGGTTCCGGTCAGCTTATCAGCGATTGCTTCTTTACCTGCTGCGATGGCGCTGTCTTTGTCGATATCAGCAGCAACGCATACAACGGCTTTTGTCTTACCGTTGATCTGGACTGCGATCTCGATCTCGTCCTCTTTCATTGCTTCCTCATCGCACTCTGGCCACTGGGAATGGAATACGCTGTCTGTTCCGCCTAACTCCTGCCATAATTCTTCACCGATATGTGGTGCAAATGGTGCTAACAGGATGGTGAAGGTACGCAGGGTCTCTTTGTCGATTCCGCCCTCTTTCTTCGCCAGGTCGATCAGCTTGTTGTTGTACTCCATAAAGCCGGAAATAACGGTATTTAAGCTGAACTGGTTGAAACGCTGCTCGATGTCATATACCAGTTTATGACGCAGACGGATCATTTCCTTGGTTGGCTCAATCTCTTTGTCCTTACTGTCCTGAACCAGGTTCCAGAAACGGTTCAGGAAACGGCTGACGCCCTCGATGCCCCTGTCATCCCACTCAGCGTCTAACTCTGGCGGTCCAACAAACAGCTCGTACATTCTTAAGGAATCACAGCCGTAGTCACGTACCAGATCATCCGGGGAAACAACATTACCCTTGGACTTACTCATCTTGATACCGTTCTTACCAGTGATCATACCCTGATTGAACAGCTTCTTAAATGGCTCATCGAAATCGATTGCTCCAATGTCATATAAGAATTTGGTGTAGAAACGGGAATACAGCAGATGCAGTACCGCATGCTCTACGCCGCCGATATACATATCAACCGGCAGATATTTGTCTGCTTTCTCTTTGGAAACTAGCTCTTTGTCGTTGTGGCTGTCCACGTAACGTAAGAAGTACCAGGAAGAACCTGCCCACTGTGGCATGGTGTTGGTCTCACGTTTTGCAGGGCCGCCGCACTGAGGACATTTGCAGTTAACCCACTCGTCAATGGCAGCCAGTGGGGACTCACCGGTACCGGTTGGCTGATAGCTCTCTACCTCCGGCAGCTTTAATGGGAGCTCTTCTTCCGGAACCGCTACGTTGCCGCATTTCGGGCAATGAACGATCGGGATCGGCTCACCCCAGTAACGCTGTCTGGAGAATACCCAGTCACGCAGCTTGTAGTTGACAGTCTTCTTACCGATGCCTCTGGCCTCGATCATGGCTGGAGCCTCTTTCTTCAGCACTGCGGACTCCATGCCATTCCACTCGCCGGAGTTGATCATGGTTCCGCTTGCCTCGGTATAAGCCTCGGTCATGTTCTCGATCTCTTTGCCGTCTTTTGCGATAACCTGGATGATCGGGATGTTGAACTTGGTTGCGAACTCGAAGTCACGGTCATCATGAGCAGGTACGCACATGATCGCGCCAGTACCATAATCCGCCAGTACATAATCGGACAGCCAGATCGGAACTTTCGCACCGTTGATCGGGTTAATGGCATAGCTTCCGGTAAACACGCCGGTCTTCTCTTTGTCCTGCATACGGTCTACATTGGAACGCATGGAGGAATCTAAGATATATTTCTCAACTGCCTCTCTGGTCTCGTCGGTCGCCAGGCTCTTCGCCAGCTTGTGCTCCGGAGCCAGAACCATGAAGGTTGCGCCGTATAAGGTATCCGGTCTTGTCGTGTAAACAGTGATCTTCTCGTCTCTGCCGTCTACCTGGAAATCAACCTCAGCGCCGTAGGATTTACCGATCCACTCGCTCTGCATCTTCTTTACCTTCTCCGGCCAATCCAGCTTGTCCAGATCATTTAACAGACGGTCAGCGTATGCGGTGATCTTTAACATCCACTGTCTTAAGTTTTTCTTGGTTACAGTTGCACCACAACGCTCACAGCATCCGTTGACAACCTCTTCATTCGCCAGACCTGTCTTACAGGATGGACACCAGTTGATCGGGAATTCCTTCTCGTATGCCAGGCCCTTCTTGAACATCTGAACGAAGATCCACTGGGTCCATTTATAAAATCCAGGATCGGTAGTATTGACCTCCATATCCCAGTCATAGATCGATGCGATCTCATTGATCTGTCTCTTGATATTCTTGATATTTGCCTCTGTAGAAATCGCCGGATGAACACCCATCTTGATCGCGTAGTTCTCAGCCGGAAGACCGAATGCATCCCATCCCATCGGGTGGATTACATAGTGACCCTTTAAGATCTGATAACGGCTCCACACATCAGAAATTACATAGCCTCTCCAGTGGCCTACATGGAGACCGCTTCCGGACGGATATGGGAACATATCCAGACAGTAGTATTTCGGCTTCTTGCCGTCGTTGACGTTGATCGGGTTCTTCTCCCAATTCTCTCTCCATTTTTTCTCAATGGCAGTATGATTATAGCCAGCCATGATTTCCCTCCTTTTGAATCCTAAAAATTCGCAGTGCCGCAGTGCACATCCCGCGGAGCGTTTTTGTGTCATAGGACGGAATCTCCTATAAAACAAAAAACACCTGCGCCCTATCTCTCGATAGAGGCGCAGATGTTAAAATTCTGCGTGGTACCACTCTACTTCATGCATCATGCATGCACTCTGCGGAAAACTTTCATTCCACTTCCTGTAACGGCGGACACCGGCTCACCTACTGAGATCATGCGTTCATGGACACTTCCACTCCAGTGATCCTTTCAGACTGCTACTCCAAGGCCAGTTCACGCACCTTCCGCTGCCATCTCACACCTGCCGATGGCTCTCTGGATGCTTCCGATCCGCTACTCTTCCTTTTCATCGTATTTCTTATGAAATTACCTATAAATTTATCATAGATCAGGTTTCATGTCAACCTTTTATACGCCTGAAAAATCGTTTTATGATAAACCAGACTTACAAAAAGAACAACACTACACAGCAGACATATAACAGAATCATGCCGGGACTGGTGATGAGATATCTTCTCCAGCTACGCACCGTATTTCCATGTACATATGTCTTGATCTCTTTCCATTTACAGATGAAAAGGATCAGTCCTCCGAGCATAAATACACCCATGAAGGTCAGCTGGGTCACAGACGCTAAAATAGCTGCCACTTCATTTTCATCCGCCACCCGCAGAAGCAGGATCGGGATCACGCTTCCGCAGAAGTTAACCATCATATGAAGCATCATACTGTAACGGACTTTTCCAGTACGCAAATAAATATAGGCAAATATCAATCCCAGTAAAAATGCGTAGAAAAACTGGTAAAAATTGCCATGGGCAAGACCAAAGACCAGCGCAGACACAACCATCGCCACCGCCGGGCCATATCCAGCCAGCCGGTCCAGAACCAATTTGCGGAAAATCAGTTCTTCCATGATCGGCGCCAGGATCACAGCGGACACAATCACCGCCCACAGACTCATATCCATGATCATTTCTTCTACCTGGTTGACCATGGGCTGTCCCGTTATCGCACTGACCACCGCCATCAGAAACTGTCCGATCAGATTGCCGAAATACACGCCGCCCATACAGATCACAAACCAGCCAAGAAATCGCCCCACGCCCATTGGATACGTCCAATTCTGTCTCGCCTTCGGCACCATCTGTAAGATCAGCCAGTACAGGAATAATGCCAGCGGATACATGAAAATAATGCAAAGTACCATCCAGGCGTCATGTCCGATCCACGGAATCAGCCAGCTGGTGATCATGGCTGTTCCGGTCTGGCTTAATGCCGAAACCACCAGATATGCCACATAGGCCAGTCCGATCCAGGTCAGATCTCTTCGTAAATTTCTCATTGGTCAAATTCTCCTAATTATCATAAAATCCTAGTCGTGAATTATTATATCATAATCTTCCCAGAAAAAACAGAAAATCCAAGAAACGGAGGACGAAGTTTCCTATGACATAAAAAGAAACAGGTCACACATCTCTGCATGGCCTGTTTCTACACTTATGTATCTGACTTGTCCTCACATGTTACTGCGTTTTCATAGCTCGTGCAACACATGAACGATCATGTTTCATCCCCCTGCTGCTAAGATCAGCCCTCAGCTGCCTTCACTTTATCTGCTCTGGCTTCTACTTCTTTCTTCTGAACATCGCCAGGAGCCTGCTCATAACGGCTGAATTCATATTCGTAAACACCGATGCCACCGGTCATGGAACGAAGGTCGGTATTGTAACCGAATAACTCAGACATCGGAATATCTGCCTCAATGACCTGTTTGCCGTGATGATCAGAGGTCATACCCAGAACACGTCCTCTTCTTCTGTTTAAGTCACCCATGATATCACCGGTATATTTATCCGGTACAGTCACCTTCAGAGAAGCGATCGGCTCTAAGAGCACTGGATTTGCTTCCATAAATGCTTTCTTAAATGCCAGTGTAGCGGCCATCTTGAATGCCAGCTCGGAAGAGTCTACCGGATGATAAGAACCATCTAACAGAACCGCCTTGATGCCGACTACCGGATATGCAGCCAACGGACCTTTCAGTACACATTCCTGGATACCTTTTTCTACTGCCGGGAAGTAGTTTCTCGGAACCGCACCGCCAAATACCTGCTCCTCAAAAATGTAAGGTGTCTCTAAGTCGCCGGACGGTTCGAAGGACATCTTCACATCGCCATATTGTCCATGTCCACCACTCTGTTTCTTATATTTACCCTGGGCTTCCACTTTCTTGCGGATGGTCTCGCGGAACGCAAATTTCGGTTTGCTCAGCTCGATCTCTACTTTATAGCGATTGAGCAGTTTGCTGACTACTACCTCTAACTGCTGATCACCAATACCGTAAAGCAGCAGCTGACGGTTTTCTTTATCGTTGACAGCCTTTAAGGTCAGATCCTCTTCCATCAGCTTCGCCAATGCGCTGGAAACCTTATCCTCATCACCCTTGGTCACGGTCTTATATCTCATATAGGTATAAGGAACGGAGGTCTGCGGTTTATGATATACGATCGGAGCAGTGCGTACTGCCATGGTATCACCGGTCTGGGTCACGCTGAGCTTGGAAACTGCACCGATATCACCGGCCTTCAGTTCAGTAACCTCGATGGCATCCTTACCTCTCAGGACATACAGCTTGCCGATCTTCTCTTCTGCATCTTTGTTCACGTTATAAACGGTAGAATCTGGTTTTAAGGTACCGGTACAGATCTTCATCAGCGAGTACTTACCAATAAACGGATCTACGATCGTCTTAAATACTCTTGCAGACAGAGATACGTCATCATTATACTTTGCAGTGAAGCGCTCGCCTGTGGAAACGTCCACACCTACGCACTCGAACTTATCCGGTGTCGGCAGGTAACGGTCGATCACCTGTAATAAGGTCTTAAAGCCCTGGCAGTTGATGCCGGAACCCATCAGCACCGGAACAATGGAACCATCTATCACATGTTCACGGAGCGCACCCTGGATCTCATCTAAAGTAAATTCTTCACCGGAGAAGTAACGTTCCATATACTCCTCGCTGGTCTCTGCCACAGCCTCTAACAGAGCATCTCTGGCAATACCCAGGTTCTTTTTCGAATACTCCGGAATCTCACATTCTTCGTAATCACTTAAATTGGTAAAACGGCGTCCGCCCATCTTTACCACGTTTACATAACCAACAAACTTTTCATTTTCACGGATCGGTAACTGGAACGGAGCAACGCTTCTTCCGAATCTTCTCTCTAATTTCAGAACCAGTTCACGGAAGCTTGCGTGATCATCATCCATGTTGGTCACAAAAATCAACTTCGGCAGACGGTACTTCTCGCATAACTCCCATGCTTTCTCTGTACCAACCTCGATACCCGCCTTGCAGTTTACTACGATGATCGCTGCGTCTGCAACGCTGATGGCCTCTTCTACTTCACCTACGAAATCAAAATATCCAGGTGTATCCAGAATGTTGATCTTCATCGGGCCATCATCACCCTCGTATTCCAATGGAATCAGGGATGTGGAAATGGAGAACTGGCGTTTAATCTCTTCTTTGTCATAATCACTGATGGTGTTGCCATCTGCTACCTTGCCCATACGTTTTGTGACTCCGGTCACAAGCGCCAGTGCCTCAGCGACCGTCGTCTTGCCGGCCCCGCCGTGTCCCAGAAGCACGACGTTTCGGATCTGTTTTGTTCCATAAACGTTCATAGTAATGCCCTCCTGTTGTCCGAATTAATATCTTGATGGTATTGTACTAAAATTTCCGTATTTTTTCAAGTGATTTGTGCGAATTTACAATAAAATTCCAATTAATTTTCCATTCGTCTTAGACAATCTGAATGAATCCCCCTATTTTTCTCCCACTTATATAGAAAATATCTACATTTCAAGAAGATTTTGAATTCTTATATACTTTAAAGTGTCGAACTTTAAAGCAATGTAGTATTGACAAGAATGTAGGGATGGCTTACAATGATGAACAAGAGCTTTGATCCGTCATGATATGACGCCAACGTTTTCAATCATAGCGTCGGACGAACGAAATACCAAACTATGAACGAAATACCAAACTATGAACGGAACACCAAACTATGAACGGAATACCAATCTATGAACAGAACACCAATCTACGAATATGGGGGATTACCAATATGATCATTATTATGAAACCAAACGCTTCTGAGGAAGCCATTGAAAAAGTAAAGCACCTGATCGAGTCAAAAGGTCTGCAGGCTCATTTATCCAAGGGGGATGAGGTCACCATCGTCGGTGTGGTAGGCGATAAGACAAGACTTCACGACTCCAACATCGAGATTTCCGAGGGCGTTGACAAGATCGTCAATGTCACCGAATCCTATAAACTGGTCAATAAAAAGTTCCACCCGGAAGACTCCGTGATCACTGTAGGCAACACCACCATCGGACCTGGCACTTTCACGGTTATGGCAGGGCCATGTGCCATCGAGAATCACGACCAGCTGTTAAAATCCGCTTATGCTGTAAAAGCAGCGGGAGCTACCTTCCTCCGTGGCGGCGCATATAAACCAAGAACCTCCCCTTACTCTTTCCAGGGTCTGGAGGAAGAGGGCCTGAAATATATGAAGGAAGCTCATGAAGCGACTGGTCTGAACACCATCTGCGAGGTTACCAGCCTTCGTGCCTTAGAGACAGCAGTCAAATATGTCGATATGCTCCAGATCGGTGCCCGCAACATGCAGAACTTCGAATTATTAAAGGAAGTTGGTAAATCCGGCGTTCCTGTCATGTTAAAGCGTGGCCTTTCTGCTACCATTGACGAGTGGTTAAATGCCGCTGAGTATATCATTTCCGAAGGCAATCCAAACATCGTTCTCTGTGAACGCGGCATCCGCACCTACGAAACAGCCACCAGAAATACTTTGGATATCAGCGCTGTCCCGGTGATCCGCTCCAAGAGCCATCTGCCGGTGATCATAGATCCCAGCCACGCTACCGGTGTACGGGCTTATATCGCCCCATTGTCCAGAGCTGCTGTTGCAGTAGGAGCAGATGGAATCATGGTGGAGGTTCATCCATGTCCGGAATGTGCCCTGTCTGACGGTCCGCAGTCTCTGACCTTTGACCAGTTTGATGCGCTGATGAATGAATTAAAACCATACAAACAATTAGCAGGAAGGAATTAACGAATCCATGATGACAGACTCTACTATTGCCTTTATCGGGCTTGGTCTCATCGGCGGCTCCATCGCCCGTGGGATCAAGCGCGCCAATCCGGATACTACCATTATGGCTTATATGCGGACCCGTTCCAGACTGGAGCAGGCTAAAGCCGATGGCATCGTTGATGTGATCTTAGACGGCATCGGAGAAGAGCTTCGGCAGTGCGATCTTATTTTCCTGTGTACACCAGTGGAATACAACGCCCAGTATCTCTCCTCCATCCGCCCTTACCTGAAGCCCGGCGCCCTTCTCACTGATGTTGGCAGCACGAAAACGGACATTCATGAGGCGGTAACCCGTCTTGGCATGGAACAGGTTTTCGTTGGCGGCCATCCCATGGCTGGTTCCGAAAAAACCGGATATGAAAACTCTACAGACCATCTGTTGGAGAATGCCTACTATATTATTACTCCAACTGCCGCCTCATCTAACCAGGATGTAGAGCGGCTTGTGGACGTTGCCAATACCATTGGCTCAATCCCCATTGTCTTAGACTATCACTATCACGACCAGGTGACCGCTGCCATCAGCCACCTGCCTCATATCGTGGCATCCAGTCTGGTCAATCTGGTAAAAGATTCCGATGGAAAAGATGGGATGATGAAACGGCTGGCTGCGGGAGGTTTTAAGGACATTACCCGTATCGCCTCCTCTTCCCCTGAGATGTGGGAGCAGATCTGCATGACGAACCGCCAGAACCTGGCAGAAATGCTGCGACGCTACATTGCATCCTTATCCGAAACCTTAGCGCAGATCGAGCATGCCAACGGACAGGCCATCTATCAGTTATTTGACAGCTCCCGCACCTATCGGAGCTCTTTCTCCGAGAAATCCAAGGGTGCACTGGCTCCGGACTACTCCTTTACCGTGGATATCGTGGACGAGGTCGGTTCCATTTCCACCCTTTCTGTCATTCTGGCGTCCAAGGGCATCAGCATCCGAAACATCGGCATCAACCACAACCGGGAACATGGCGAGGGAGCATTGCGTATCTCCTTCTATGATAAGGACTCCATGGAAGCCGCATGGGCCCAGCTGGCCAAATATCATTATGAATTAATCAAAAATAGTTGATCGTGAGGATTATATCATGAAATTTTCCAGAATCAATGGCTTAAAAGGCCAGATCCAGGTGCCGGGAGACAAATCGATCTCCCACCGCAGCGTCATGTTCGGCTCCATCGCCCAGGGAACCACAGAGATCCACGGATATCTGCAGGGCGCGGACTGTTTATCCACCATTTCCTGTTTCCAGAAAATGGGCATTTCTATTGAAAATAAAGGCGAAACCGTGCTGGTGCATGGCCGTGGACTTCACGGACTTACCAGACCAGACTCCGTTTTAGACTGTGGCAACAGCGGTACCACCACCCGCCTGATCAGCGGCATCTTAAGCGCCCAAAGCTTTGATGTCACACTGACCGGAGACGCTTCGATCCAGAAACGCCCCATGAAACGGATCATGGAGCCGCTTTCCCAGATGGGCGCCCGCATCACCAGTGTCCACGACAATGGCTGCGCACCGCTTTTCATCCAGGGAAGTTCTTTGCATGGCATCCACTATACTTCCAAAGTAGCTTCCGCCCAGGTGAAATCCTCGATTCTATTAGCCGGACTTTACGCAGAGGGCGAAACCAGGGTCACAGAGCCTTACATTTCCCGCAACCACAGCGAGATCATGCTCCGCTCCTTTGGCGCTGACATCCGAACTGAGGGAACCACCGCCATCATTCAGCCTGCGAAAGAGCTGTTCGCCAACAAGATCCAGGTGCCGGGGGATATTTCTTCTGCTGCTTTCTTTCTCTGTGCAGGTCTGATGATCCCCAATTCTGAGATCCTGATCCGGCACGTAGGTATCAATCCCACCAGAGACGGGATTTTGCGGGTCTGCAAAGACATGGGCGCTGATTTAGCCATTGTCAATGCGTCCACAGGTGACGGTGAACCGACTGCTGACATTCTGGTACGCTCCTCAGCTTTACATGGAACGGTCATCGGCGGAGCCATCATCCCAACGCTCATTGACGAGCTGCCTATGATCGCCGCCATGGCCTGCTTTGCAGAAGGCGAAACTGTGATCAAGGATGCGGCTGAACTGAAAGTCAAGGAGTCCAACCGGATCGATGTGATGGTCCGCAATCTGACCGCCATGGGTGCCGATGTGACAGAAACTGAGGACGGCATGATCATCCGCGGCGGCAGACCACTTCATGGCGCCGTCATCGACAGCAAGCTGGATCACCGGATCGCTATGACATTTGCTGTCACTGCCCTTTGCAGTGAAGGGGAGACCGAGATTCTGGGAGCAGAATGTGTGAATATCTCTTATCCGCAATTTTATGAGGATCTGAAACGGCTGATGGTCTGAAAGAGGTGGGAGTCTTCTCGACTGAGTTCAAGTCGAACATCCGTGAGACTTGGCGCGTGATTCTGGTCAGCGTAAGCTGACATATTCTTTACAGAATCACTGCGCATCCTCGCGGAGCGTTTATCTCAGTCCTCTCGACTGAGATAAAAATATCCTCGCTGCTGAAATTGATCAGTAACGAGGATATTTTTATCTAATCATCTTCCCATTTTGGATATTCGTTGCAGAGCAGGCGATAAGGCGGCTCGTCTTCTTCGATCTCCGGGAATCTTCCGATCGGCTCATAGAACCGGTTGTCATGCTCATCATCATTGCACATGGAAACTTCTCCCAACAGCACCGGACCAGTTCCTGGTTCCAGTTCAAAATCATGGTACATATTCTGGAAAACGGTGATGCTCTGTCCTGGAGTCAGCCGCACCTGGGTTCCTGCTGGTACCGTATGAGCCCGTCCATCACAATGCACTGTCACAGGCGTATCCGCAAATTCACCCTCTGGTGTGGAATTGTATACACGGATCAGCACATTGCCGCCACCCCGGTTGATGATGTCTTCCATCTTATACCAGTGAAAATGCATGGGAGCCATCTGACCTTCTTTGATATACAGAAGCTTCTCCGCATAAGGCTTCGGATACTGGTCTTTCTTCTTCGGATTTCCATTTCTCAATGTGATCAAAGAAAATCCCACTTCGTCAAACCGCCCCAGACCATAATCTGTGATATCCCATCCCAGCATATTGTCTCGGATCTCATCATACTCATGGTTCATGCCCTGCCACTCCTGCGGTGTCAGATTGCAAAATGGCGGCAGCGCGATCCGGTACTCCCGGATCATGGCTTCCATCTCTTTTAATGCCTGGTTGATTTCTGAACGTTTCATGTTAACCCCTCCTCGTTTTGTTTACTGCCTTTATATTCTACCTTTATATTCTATACTTTTACTTCGTCTTCTGATATGCCAGACGTTCTGATCCATCCTGGACATGGATGATTCCACAGGATTGAAAACCATTTTTCTTCAGCATATTCTGCATCACCACATTGTCCCGATGCGTATCGATCTTCAGATTGCCGCACTGCCCAAATGCCCATGTAAGGCATGCGGATGCCGCTCCCTTCACGGTTCCATCGGAGGTGATCCGATGTACCACACCATAAGGCTCTTCGTTCAGCCATGCCCCCTCAATCACCTGATAATCCGGATCTTCCATCGGGCAGTAAAAGAACGTTGCCACAATTCTTTCATCTGCCACCCCCACATACTGGTTCCCATCGCGGATATCCTTTTCAACCAGCTCCTCAGGTGGGTAGTTTTTCCCCCACTGGGCCGGATTGCCATGTTCTGCCATAAAGATCCGTGCATGGTCATATAATGCCAAAAGCTGCGGAAGATCTTCTAAATTTGCCTGTCTGATCTGCATTGTTTCCATAAATAACAATTCCTTTCTGCTTCCTTATGGACAATTATACCACACTCCGCTATACTTAAACCAGAAGATTTCTCACACATTTTTTGAAAGGAGAACCATATGCCAGATAAAATCCCAGACAGATCCACCTTAAATGAAGAAGATTTCAAAGCTATGATGGAGCGAATTGAAGCTTCGAATGCCGGTCAGGAAAAATACGCCAAAAAGCAGTACCGCATGTCTCAGATCACTGCGCTTTGCAGTATCCTGGTTCTGATCATCGTGATCTATGCAGCGGTCACCCTGATTCCGAAGGCCAATACCACATTCCAGAATCTGAACCTGATCATGGAGGATTTAGACACCATCACCTCCGACCTGGCAGAAGCTGACCTGGGCGGTATGATCTCCGACATCGACCACCTGGTTTCTTCCAGCGAAGATTCTGTCCAGAACGCCTTAAATCAGCTGAATTCCATTGATATCGATACACTGAATCAGGCGATCAACCATTTGAACGATACCGTAACGCCATTTGCAAATTTTTTCAATAAATTCCGTTGATAGAACAGGGCGGCAGACCCCATCTACAGGAGCTGCCGCCTTATCTGTTCTTCATGTTTTTCCATTTCTTCCCATTTTCCGCAACCGTTCAGCACCATCACGGCTCACCGCTGACGTTTAGTTTCCGCACTCAATGCTAATGGCATTAAATTTCTCCAGAATATCATCAATCTGGATCTCTTTTTTCTCTTTGCCTGCCTTATCCATGATCGCCTGTCCCTGATGCATCATCAGAAGGCGGTCTCCATATTCCACGGCGTAACGCAGATTGTGGGTTACCATAATGGTAGTCAGCTTTTTCTCTTTTACCACCTTATCCGTCAGCTCCATGATCACCTCTGCAGTTTTCGGATCCAGAGCTGCCGTGTGCTCATCCAGAATCAAAAACTCGATCGGAGTCATGGTAGACATCAGAAGCGCCATGGCCTGTCTCTGACCACCGGATAACACCCCCACCTTTACATTCATCTTATCTTCCAGTCCAAGTCCCAGAGATTTTAAGCTTTCCCGGTAATCATCTACCCGCTGGCGGTTCGTTCCCGGAAGAAGGTTAAATGGTTTACCCTTGTTATCTGCCAGTGACATATTTTCCAGAATGGTCATATGCGGACAGGTTCCTCTGGCCGGGTCCTGGTACACACGGCCGATCCGCCGCTGACGCTTGTACTCCGGCATATTGGTGATGTCCACGCCGCCGATCTCAATGGTCCCCTGATCGACTGGAATGCTTCCGCAGATGATATTCAGCATGGAAGTCTTACCGGAGCCATTGCTTCCGACCACCGACACGAACTGTCCGTCCTCGATGGACAGATTGAAATCCCGGAACAGGCACATCTCATTGACCGTACCCGCATTGTAATATTTGTTGATATGGTTTAATTTAAGCATGTTCCTTCACCTTCTTTCTCCGCTCCGTGCTGACAACCAGAATGATCAAGAATAATACTGCTGTGATCAGCTTTAAGTCATTGGCCTCCAGTCCAAAGGTCATTCCTTTGGAAATGGCAAAGGAAACGCAGGCCTTATAGACGATGGAACCGACGATGACAGCTGTAGTCGATTTGATAAATGAAAACCGCTTCAATAACTGGGTTCCGATGATGACATTGGCAAGACCGATGACCATGGTACCGGTTCCTACGGAAATCTCGAAAAACCCTTTGTGCTGGCAGTAGATACAGCCAGCCAGCGCCGCAAAGCCATTGGCGATAGCCAGACCAACGATCTTGACCATTCCTTTGTCCTTTGCTAAGGAAGTGACCAGAGTCTCATTGTCACCAACAGCCCGTAACAGGTAGCCGGATCTGGTTTTCAGATACAGATCCAGAAGCACCTTGCACACCAGGGTGATCACCGCTAAAATGACTACCGCCGTGTATGGGGTCAGATTCTGTGGAACCACCGACTCCAGAAATCCATTTTCAAAAATGGTTTCCTGGCTGAAGATCGGCACATTGGCGCGGCCTCCAGCCATCCGTAAGTTTAAAGAATACAGTCCTGTCATGACAATGATACCGGAGAGCAGGTCTCTGACCTTTAATTTGACATGGATCAGACCCGTCACGCAGCCTGCCAGCGCCCCTGCGCCAAAGGCAAGAAATAAGGTCAGAACCGGGTTGATGCCCGCTAATATGGCAGAGGCCGTCAACGCCGCGCCCATTGGAAAGGTACTGTCCACCGACAGATCCGGGAAATCCAGTATTTTATAAGTAATATAGACTCCCAATGCCATGATCGCATAGATCAGTCCTTCTTCTAAAATTCCGATAAACAGTGTCATGATATCCTCCTAACTACTACTTATATACTCCTGGAATCTTCCCTACCGTCTGAGAAATGGAAAACTCCAGGAGTACATCTTAAATTCTGATTATTCTGTAATCTCTGTGAAAAGCTCTTTTGCAGAAGATGTAAGGTCTTCTGGGAAAGTGATACCTAAGTTCTCTGCTACTTTCTCATTTCCATAGAATGCAGCCTCTTCAATCACCCCAAAATCCATCTCACTTGCTTTCTTCTCGCCCTTTAAAACCGCTGCAGCCATCTTACCTGTCTGCTTGCCAAGATCGATGTAATCAAGTCCCATCGCCGCCAGACAACCGATCTTCACCTGCTCGATCTCGCTTCCAAATACCGGAACATTTAACTTATTTGCCTTGTCTAAGATCACCGGAAGGGATGCTACTACGGTGTTGTCTGTTAAATTAGTCACGCAGTCAACCTTGGAAAGAAGAGAATCTGCTGCTAACGGAACATCTGCTGTGGTGGAAATACCAGTCTCTACAATCTCAAATCCGTATTCTGGAGCAGCGATCTTATACTCTTCGATCGCAGATAAGGAGTTTACCTCACTGGTTGTATACATAATACCGATGGTCTTGGCATCTGGAAGGATCTCACGGATCATCGCCAACTGCTCGGTAACTGGAAGCTTATCGCTGGTACCAGTTACTTCACCAACTGGAGTTCCATCTGCGTTTGCCAGTTCTGCGGCGATCGGGTCCGTCACTGCAGTATAGATCACCGGAATATCATTCTTCTTGCCAACACCATATGCGCTCTGAGCCATTGGCGTTGCAATTCCACAGATCAGGTCTACCTTCTGGGAAACAAAGTTGGTTACGATCTGGCTGGCGATTCCGCCGTCTGCCTGGGCATTCTCATAAAGAACGGTTAAATTCTGTCCCTCTACGATGCCTTCCTCTGCAAGTCCCTGTAAAAATCCCTCACGGCAGTTATCCAGAGAACCGTGTGCTGCGAACTGTCCGATGCCGATGGTGTAAGAAGCGCCATTCTCTGCCTTTGCTTCCCCACTGCTCTCTGCTGCAGTAGTATCTGCTGCTCCAGCTGCGGTGGTCTCTGCAGTAGTTTCTGCAGCGGTCTCTGCAGTCTTCGTTGTTTCTGCTGTCTGATTGCCAGAGCATCCAACTAATGCTGCAGCGGTGAAAGTAGCCAGTAACAGGGATTTGATTGATTTTTTCATAATATTTTCCTCCACAAAGTGTTTTTTTGATTTTGAGTGTTGGTCGGCTGCCGGAGACTTTTCTTGTTTCAAGTATAAAAAAAGTCCCAAGCCTGCAAAACTTGCAAGCTTGAGACGAATTCACTTAATCCGCGGTGCCACTCAAATTGACAAATAGTCCACTTTTCGTATACCAACATATACGCCGCACTGGTAACGGTAGCGGAAGCCGTCAGACCATACTTGGTACTTAAAAGTTCCGGTTCAGGTCTGCCCTCAAAAGTCCATTCAGTAATTCCATCCATATCGCAATCCCACCACCTGCGACTCTCTGTGATTTCAAAGAAAAACTTACTCCTCTTTTTCATCGGTTTCACTTGTTAAAGTGTACTATACTCTTTGTTTGGGATTTTGTCAATACATTTTTTTAATAGCATAAATACATTTTTTAAATAGCACAAATAAAAAAGACCAGCTCTCGCCAGTCTCCATCTAAATCACATACCCTCAAAACCACACACTGAAAATCTATTCATCCATTTCACAACTTTCAATTCGCGACATTCATAGACCTGCGGTCTATTTCATGACATTGGCTTCGCCAATGTCCCAGTCTTGTCAAGTCCGTTCCTACAGATGCAAGCATCTTCCGTCTCGTCCTTTCCAATCCTGTGCCGCTCCCTAAACCTTTTGGTCAAGCCCTCGACCTATTAGTGACAGTCAGCTCCACGCGTTACCGCGCTTCCACCTCTGCCCTATCTACCTCGTCGTCTTCAAGGGGTCTTACTACTTGCGTATGGGATATCTCATCTTGAGGGGGGCTTCACGCTTAGATGCCTTCAGCGTTTAT